>Ga0209207_1000173_pt1 | contig 48008 bp, 46 predicted proteins | sample SaghotsprinmetaG_FD_184140 | JGI IMG/M metagenome (GOLD analysis project Ga0209207, IMG submission 184140) | Hot spring microbial communities from South Africa to study Microbial Dark Matter (Phase II) - Sagole hot spring metaG (SPAdes) (version 3) | ecosystem: Environmental > Aquatic > Thermal... | reverse complement strand
GGATCACCCCCGCCCCGCCCCCCTGCCCGTCCTCCGCTGCCGCTACCACCGCCCCCGCCCCCCTTGCGTTGAGTCGGCCCTTGGCCAGAAGGACGAGGATGCCCGATATCTAGACAGTCCTAGGCCCAGCGTCCCATTACGGACGAGTGCGGTAGGATCAAGCAGGCATTGCTTTACACTTATTCACAATTACCGGGATCACGATCGATAGCTAATGGCAAAAATTTTGGTGACGGGGGCAGCGGGGTTTATTGGTTTTTTTGTGAGTCAGCGTCTACTCGATCGCGGCGATATCGTCTTGGGCCTCGATAATCTCAATCCCTATTACGATGTCCAACTGAAGCGCGATCGCCTTGCCCAACTGCAAACCCATCCCAACTTTCAGTTTTATCCCCTGGATCTGGCCGATCGCAGCGCGATCGCGGCCCTCTTTGCGGAACAGGTGCCCGATCGGGTGGTTCATTTAGCGGCCCAGGCAGGGGTTCGTTACTCCCTGGAGAATCCCCATGCCTATGTTGATAGTAATCTGGTGGGGTTTGTCAATATTTTAGAGGGATGTCGTCAGCAGCAGGTTGCCCATTTAGTCTATGCCTCTTCAAGTTCCGTGTATGGGGCGAATCGCGTGATTCCCTTTGCCGAGCAGCACAATGTCGATCATCCCGTGAGTTTGTATGCGGCAACGAAAAAGGCTAATGAACTCATGGCCCACACCTACAGTCACTTGTATCAAATACCAACGACGGGCTTGCGATTTTTCACAGTTTATGGTCCCTGGGGTCGCCCCGATATGGCCTATTTTAAGTTCACCCAGGCGATTTTAGCCGGACAACCGATCGCGGTTTTTAATTATGGTAAGATGCGACGCGATTTTACCTATATCGATGACATTGTTGAGGGGGTCATTCGGGTCTTAGAGCAAGCACCGATGCCTGACCTAGCGTACCCAGTTGATCAGGCTGATCCCAGTCGCAGCCATGCGCCCTATCGGATTTATAATATTGGCAATCATCAACCCGTAGAACTATTGGAATTTATTCAGGTGTTGGAAACCTTACTCGGTAAATCGGCGGAAAAGCAGTTACTACCGATGCAACCTGGCGATGTCCTGGAAACCTATGCGGATATTACCGATTTGAAACAAGCCGTTGGCTTTGAACCTAAAACACCCATTACGACTGGCTTGGAGAAGTTTGTTACCTGGTATCGCAGTTACTATCAATAACTATGGCACAAATATGGCACATGGATTGATCTGGTTACCCCTCCTAGGGCTATTTATCGGTTTAGCGTGGGCGGGTTGGCATGAGTACCAAAAGTTGAAAGCCTATCGCCACTGGGCCGCAGACTACGATCTACGATCGCTCGAAATACGACATTTATGCGGTCCTTGGTCAAAAGGGCGATCGGCTGACCTGGGGAAAACCAACCCGTCAAGGTCCCCTTAATCTGCAAACCATCTCCTTAACCCAAATCCAGTCAGTAGCGGTGCGGGTTGATGATCAGGTGATTGCCCCCACGGCTCCCCCTGCATCAGGCCAGACGATCGTCCTGGAACTCACCCTGGCTGAGACTGACTCACCGTTACACATTCCATTTACCGAAATTCCCCTCGCGATCGACTGGTGCCGCCATTTGCAATCCAGCTTGCGCTATTCTTGACTCAGCTTGACCCAGCTTGACTGATTGTGACTCCATCAGACTGGAGAGGGTCCCGATCCCCGTTCTCTTTTAGGTATGTATGGCAAGATTATCTAAAGAACTACAGCGCTATTTCTTTGAAGAAGAACGTCCCGACGACATTACCCTGTGCGATATTCTGGAATTAGCCGGTGAGCGAACCTTCGGTTTTCTATTGGTGCTGTTAGCCCTCCCCTCTGCCTTGCCAATCCCCGCCCCAGGCTACTCTACCCCCTTTGGGTTTGTGATCTTCCTCCTCGCGGTCCAACTGATGGCTGGCTCCACGCGACCTTGGCTACCGGAACGGGTCAATCGGTTCGCGATCGCCCTGCCCAAAGCACAAGCCTTTGTCAAGGCCGGTATTCCCTGGTTGCAACGAATTGAAGTGCTGTCGCGCCCCCGCTTAACCCCCCTTTGCACCAGCCGTTTAGGGCGTATCCTGTTGGGCAGTATCATTGCGCTGATGGCGTGTTCCATGATGTTGCCCATCCCGTTGACCAATACCTTACCCGCGATCGGTGTTTTTATCACGGGCTTTGGTCTGTTGGATGATGATGGTGCGATCAGTTTAGCGGGCCTAGTGATCTGTCTTTTGGCTTTAACCTTAACAACGTCTGTTCTGATTTTTGGTGTCGCTGTTGTTAAAGAAGCGATCGGGTTATTGAAGCAAGGAATGAGCGGTCTATTTCGCTAAATTGTGCCTATTCTGTAACGTGTTTTTTGTCGTGTCGCATTGATCCAGAAATTCTGGCCTTAAGTCAGTCTGATAATTTTAGAAATTCCGAGCATTTTTAAGCCTGATGATTGCTAATTTTGACGATTACTCACCCTGACAATCACTAATTTTTAGGGTTGGTAATCTTGACTATTGGTAATCCTGACCTTCTGATCATGCCAACAATCCAACAAGATGACTGATTCTGCTCCCCACCGCCATCGGGTAACTTTGCCAGGGATCACCCTTTCCTATCTAGAGTGGCCAGCCCCCGGTGAACCGGTCATTCTCCTGCACGGCCTTGCTGATCATGCGGGGGTTTGGGCGAGTTTAGGGGCGTGCTTGGCGACAGGGGCACTGTCGGCCAGGGGGCAGCGCTTTCATTGTCTTGCCCCCGATCTGCGGGGTCACGGCGACAGTGATAAACCCACAACCGGTTATCAAACGGATGTTATGGTGGCTGACCTCAACGCACTGCTGGACAGCCTGGGTTGGGAGTCGGCCCATGTGGTTTGTCATTCCTGGTCGGCACAAATTGCTGCCGTGTGGGCAACCCAGTATCCCGATCGCGTGCGGAGCTTGGTGTTCGTTGATCCCTTTTTTATCGATCGGATGCCGAACTGGATGGGGCTAACGTTTCCAATCCTCTATCGCGTCCTGCCCTTTCTCCAGACAATGGGACCCTTTGCCAGCTACGAAGCGGCGGAACAGGTGGCCCGTGGTCTGAAGCAGTACCAAGGCTGGACACCACACCAACAAGCCGTCTTTCACGACAGCATGGAGCGCAAACCCGATGGCCGTTGGGGCAGCAAATTCGTCGTTCAGGCTCGCGATGGGATCTTCGACGATGTGCGTCGGGTGGCCGGTCTAACCCAACCCCTCACCCTGCCCTGCCTATTTTTGCAACCTGAAAAGGGCCTCAATCGCAGCGAATGGCAACTAACACCCTATCGCCGGTATCTCCCAAATCTCCAGGTACACCAAATTCCGGGGAACCATTGGCCCTTTCTCGTCGAACCAACCGCCTTTAATCAGGCCGTGACCGAGTTTTTAGTCAGGGTCACGAGACAGTAAGTTTCGAGTATTTAGGGTAGGGGCGGGTTTTGCCCAAAGCTTTGCCCATCATCGACCATCCTAATGAACCCGCCCTAGAAAATTTTGAATTTTGAATTGACAATGAAGATTCATTTTTTTTCTGTTAGTATTTTGGGCACTAATTTTCTAGAGAAGCGGGCGTATGAACTCGGATACGTTGCAATGGTTAGCAGAAATTCAAGCGTTGCAACAACAGGTAATGGCGTTGCAGCAAGAGCGGGATGAGATCACCGCGACAGCCCACCGCTGGCAGAAGCTCTATGAGACCGAGGCACAACAACGACGATCGGATGCCGCCGCCGCCCAAGCCACGATCGCCCAGTTACAGGCTGAGCTAGCGGCCCGATCCCCCTTACGTGATCCAGATGCTGGGTGGGCATCCCCCGAATTGGCTGAACAACAAGCCCGATGCGATCGCATCCAAACCTTACCTGAGGCGCAAGCGGAACTACACACCCTACTGCTGACCTGCGCCACCCTCCAACACCGAGTCACCCAACTGAGTCATGCGTTGGCCACAGAGCAAGTTGCCCATCAGCAAACCCGCAAAACCTTGACGATCGCCTTGGGGGACACGATCGACCTGCTCACCCAGGAACGTCAAAAGTACAGCATTCCTTCAGCCACAGCCCCAACGCCCACAATAGCCTGATTCTAAGATTTCCGCCGCAAGGATTGTCCTCAGCCAGGATTGTCCGCACCTTTTAGCCAAACAACCAGCGACTCACCACCATTGGGGTTGGCAACACGATCAGGACGAGCAGCCCTAGGGCCAGCAGGCCAAAGAGATCGCGACCATTATCCAGCTCCGTCACGTCATTGAGGGCCGGCTCATCTGCCGTGGGCATGAAAAAGAGAATAATCGCCCAAATTAGTAAATAGGGCTGGAGCAAGGAGAGGAGCAAGATCAAGAACCGGGCAATTTGCCCGATCGCAGCCCCGACGCGCTGCCCATACATGGCATGGACAATGTGACCACCATCCAACTGCCCCACGGGCATCAGGTTTAATGCCGTCACCACCCAACCCAAGCAACCCGCGATCGCCACGGGATGCAAAGCGATCGCGCTATTCAGATGCAACTCGCTGCCCAAAATCCCTTTCGTGATCAGGGTGAGCAGCAGGGAAATCTTCGGGTCAAGTTCGGCAAAACTGAAGCCCCCGGTTCTGGCCAGTTCGGCAGATAGGGGCACCACCTGGGAGTGGGAGAGGCCCCAAAAGAGGAAAGGTAGGGAAACCACCCAACCCGCAATCGGTCCCATAATCCCGACATCAAACAGCACTTTACGATTAGGAATGGGCGATCGAATCTGGATGAACGCCCCAAACGTCCCCAGGGGGAAGAAGCTAAAGGGCAGGACCGGGATAAAGTAGGGCAAGGTGGTGCGCAGGCCGTGGTAGCGAGCGGTCAAATAATGGCCCATCTCATGGGTGCCCAGAATACTCAACAGCGCGATCGCATAGGGGAGGCCATGCTGTAACAAACTGGGGTCACGCTGGGCGGCTTCCGTCTCTACCCCAGCCAACTCCACCCCGGCCAGCGTAGTCGTGAAGAGGGTAATGACCAATAGTCCCAGGGCAGTCCAAACCCGGCTCAAGGGATCGGCGACGGATCGGCTCCCGGCTTGGGGGTTCTGCACGAGGGCAAAAAAAGGCTTCCCGTTGCCCCCATCCTGAAAAACCACCAGGAAGCGATCGCCAAAAAATTGCTGAATATTATCCCGCACCCGTGCGTAGGCCACTTCCGGCTCGGTGCGTAACTGGCCGCGACAGACCACTGCCTGGGGGCGATATTCGATATCTTGGAGGTAATAAACCGTCCAGGGAAAACAACTGTGCAATTGTGACTCTTCAGCTTTGGTAATCGGTCGCAACGGGGTTGAGGGGGGATCGGCCTCCGGTGGTGAGGTTTCAGCAACGTCCGGTAGCCCCAACGCCTCCGGTTTCGGGGCCGGGGGGGGCAGGCGGCCCTGTTGAACCAGGACCCAATACAAAATCGGCGAAATGATTAAGGGCGTGATCACCAACACAGTCGGGATCGGTTGCTGTTGGCCGTAGAGGAGTGCCCAGCCCACCCACGTTAAGGCCGGGATCATCATCACCAACCACAGGAGCCAGACGGGAGTCCGCGTCAAATGTGCCACACTCCGCCGGATCACCAGATAGGTGATGAGACCGAGCAACATTAACCAAAGCCAAAACAGCATGTAAACGCTCTATGCCAAGTTCTACGCCAAGTTACGCCAAGTTCTACACCAAGCTCGATGCCAAGTTCTACACCAAGCTCGATGCCAAGCTCGATGTCAAGCTCTACGCCAAGCTCAATCCGTAAACCAACACGGCACGTTGCCAGACCGTTAGCCTACCCCCATTGTATCGAGTGTTCCCGGTTTTTCTTGCAGCCTTAGGGGGTGGACTGGCGGACCGCTTGCACCTGTTGCCGTAATTCCGGTGCTCTACTAGGTAAATCGGCCTGAGCTAGGGTTTGCTGTTCACCGGACACCAACCATTTCAGTTGTACCGTGTGGGTCTCAGCTTCCGCGTCTCCCAGGATCAAACACCCCACCGCCCCACTGCGATCGGCCCGTTTCAATTGTTTGCCAAAGGCACTGCCACTGAGATCCATCTCCACCCGAAACCCCAACTGCCGGAGGGATTGGGCCAGGACGATCGCTTGGGCTTCCGCCGCTGACCCACGGGAGACCAGGTAAAAGTCGAGGTCTGCCGGAGCTAGGGTTTGGCGGTGTTGCAGCAGGATAATCAACCGCTCCAGCCCGATCGCCCACCCCACGGCTGGCGTTGCCGGTCCCCCCAGTTCCGCCACCAGGCCGTCATACCGCCCGCCGCCACAAACGGTTTCCTGGCCTGCGAGTTCCGCCGATTGGATCTCAAAAGCCGTGTGGGTGTAGTAGTCCAGCCCGCGCACTAGGCGCGGATTCACCTGGTAGGGAATGCCCAAATCCGTCAGGAGTTCTTGCACCTGGGCAAATTGGGCTTGGGAGTCGGAACACAGGTAGTCGAGTAAATTGGGGGCGGATTGGACAATCGTCTGGGTGCGTTTATCCTTGCTGTCCAGGATGCGCAGGGGATTACGGGTGAGGCGATCCTGGGAGTCGGGGTCGAGTTCAGCGTAGTAGGGGGTCAGGTAGTCCACTAGGGCTTGGCGGTAACGGGCACGATCATCGGCTGTGCCCAGGGAGTTGAGATCGAGGCGTAGCTCGGTGAGTCCCAAGGTGTTCAGCAATCCCGTGGCCAGGGCAATCACTTCCGCATCGGCACGGGCACTGGCACTCCCCAACACCTCCACCCCAAGCTGGTGAAACTGGCGCTGGCGACCGGCTCCCGGTCGCTCGTAGCGAAACATGGGACCGATATACCAGAGACGCTGTACCCCCTGGGTGTGGAGACCATGCTCAATGAAGGCCCGGACAACCCCCGCTGTGCCCTCTGGCCGCAGGGTGACCGATCGCTCCCCGCGATCGAGAAAGGTGTACATCTCCTTGCCCACCACATCCGTGGCTTCGCCAATACCGCGCTCAAACAAGGCCGTTTGCTCGAAAATCGGTGTGCGAATTTCCCGATAGGCCGCCTGGGCCATCTGCTCACGGGCGATCGCCTCAACGTGTTGCCAGTAGGCTATTTCCTCCGGCAGGATATCACGGGTCCCACGCATGGTTTACCTTGAGTGAACGGGCATGAATGAACGAGCAAAGACGCAGACAGCAAAGACACAGGCACAGCCAGCCACTCCCTAGGCAGGAGATTCACTGGCCGCATTGGGCACAGCCTCCCCTGGGTGAACTTGGCAGGTGCCGTAGCGTTGACCATAGTACGCCAAAATCTGTTCAACCCGTGCATGACTCGCGGGCGTTGCGGTTGCGTCGTAGTGTAGGCGCAGGCCCCCAACTTGGCTGTGGGTATAGGCAAAGGGACGATCGCTAGGGGGGGGCAGCAGTTCTGGGGTAATACCAGTTACCTGGGCCAAGTGAGCAGCGACCTCCCGGTAGACAGCTAGGGGCATTTCCCCAAACTGAACGTGAAAGACGGGCGAAGATGCATTCATATTGACGGGCATAAGTTAGTCGAGCGCCATAATGTCTGAAGCTTGCCAAGCGACTAATCAGGGGTGACCTCCGATCGCACATCCTCGATCGCCGCATTGGCGGTTGGCAAAACACAGCAGTTCCACTGGTCGAGGCAAACCTTACCCCACTGAAGCGCCCAGAGGACCAAGGCAGTGCGATTTTCCGTCTCCGTTTTGGTGAGGATATTGCTGATGTGGTTATCCACCGTGCGCTTGCTAATATCTAGACGCACAGCAATTTCCTGATTGGTAAGGCCAGAGGCAACTAATTCAACGATTTGCAACTCCCGATCGGAAAGTACGTTGCTGGTTTGCGGATCACTGCTACTCATAACAATCTCAAGCCTCTCGGCACCTGCGTGTCAACAATGCGTGGGCTGTGCGGGCGGCATGGGGAAATGGGTAGCCAGCGGTGACGACGCGCTTGCCCCTGGCCCGTTCTCCAATTACGGCCCGATCGCCAATATCTCTCCTCACCCAGTCCCCAGAACTGAGGCTACCTGCCTTATTTGTATCCTATTCTAGAAGCTCCTGGGTAAAAACTCACAACCTTGCCGATCGGTTTCACTAGGCGACTTAGGAATGATGACTCCCTAAAATCACTAAGCTAATCAGCGTGCCGCTATTCCATAGCCCATGCAGCAGCATCGGGGCCAGCATGTTCTGCGATCGCGTATAGACCACACCCAGGACAAGGCCCAGGACAAAGAGGGGGAGAACCTCGGACAGACTCAGGTGGGCCACGGCAAACACGAGGGCACTGCCCACAATGGCCCCATTGACCGACACCATCGGGGTTAGGGAGGCCAGCAAAAAGCCCCGAAAGAGGAATTCTTCAAACAGGGGAGCCGCGATCGAGGCGGTTACGAAAAAGCAGAGCAACGCTAACCAATCCTGACTGGCCAGGATCGTGGATAGGAGGGGATTACTACCGCCCTGGCCTTGCCAGAGCTGCTGATTCACCAGGGAAACCAGAATGACCAAAGGCAGCGCCACCAGATATCCCCCCAGTCCCCAGCCGATCCAGTTACTCCGCCAATGCAGGGGAAACCAGTTGGGGGGCAGCGGTCGAAAGGGGCGGATCGAAAAATAAACAGCGGCAAGGCCGACAGTAATTAACAGCGCGTAGACGACAAGGTAGTAAACCGCTTGTCCTAAACTCGAAAAATTGGCCGGTTGAATCCCAAAGATTTGTAACAAGATCGGCAGTATGATCTGGCCCGCCACAAACTGACCGAGGAAAAACAGGACCAACACTTGCCAAACCGTTTCCCCATCCCACGGGGTTGGCCACACCCGATCGTGGTTGCGGGCCAGCAACGCCTCCTTGCCCCGTAGCCAGCGTTGAACCACCAGGAAAATCAGCAGGCTACTCCCCACCAGTAGCCCCAGGACCGGGATGCTGTTGACGATCGCCAAGCGCAGGAGTGCTCGTTGGGCGGCTGCTTGTTGCTCCTGTTCCAGTTTTGCCAAGGACTCTGGCCGCTGTTGCAGTTGGTAGAGGCGGTGCAGGGCTTGATAGCGGAACCACCCTTCCAACGACTGCAAACGCACACTCGCATCCGGTAGCAACTGGGGCGGCTCTTGCCAGAGACCCCACAGGACTTGGGCGGTTGCCACGGTGGCCGGTTTGAGGGAATCCTCGGCTTGGATGATGTGTTCCCAGGTGGCGATCGCGGCGGCGGTTTCCCCCTGCTGAACCTGGAGCAATCCCAGTTGGAGATCGAGTTCGGCCATAAACTGCCGGGTTTGCCAGACCAGTTTGGCTGCTTGGGGGGAACGACTGGCCTGCGACTCCGCCCGTGTCAGGGTCACCAGGGCTGACTCCCGCACCTTTTGGTATTGTGCTAGGGCTGCCGCGACGGGATCGGGGCCAAGGAGCGATCGGACCCCGGTTACCGGCTCGTCCACGGATGGGTCGCCCGGTTCACCCTGGGGAGCGAGCAATGGGGACCAATCACTCGCCTGTAGCACCAAATTGGTTTGGTAGAGTTCCAACTGGCTTTGGATCTGGGGTTGGTTCCAACTACTCAGCAAGCTGAGGCCCACAATCCAGGACGTGAACAGGGTTAAAACAATCAAGACAAGCCGTTTAGTAGTCATGGGTTTCTCTCGTGGTGTTCCCCCCTGACAACGGACACCGGTCATGGCCGAGGCAGGTAAGCGCAGGCGGCCAGGTCAATAAACCCTGACTGGCCCGTTCCCTCAGAGGCAATTATCGCATCTCAAATTTGGCCCATCACAAATTCCGGTTCCTGGCGTGGGCACTTTCCGATAAGCTGAAAGCGGTTAACGTGGCTGTTCGCTTGGGGGGCCTAGTCGAGAAGGACGGGTTTACCCCTGGAGTACTCCCTGGCGGGCTGATGGGATTGCTGGGGGTTTCGGTCAACGGTTTAACCGGAGCTTCAACCTATAGTATCGATCGCTTGCGGAGGATAGACCCCTGGCTACACGTGTCATTTTAGTCCGTCATGGACAGAGTAGCTACAATGCCCAAGGCCGTATCCAAGGGCGGTGTAATGATTCTGTGATCACCGAAGCGGGGCGGGCCACGGCCCAGAAGGTGAGTGCGGTCCTCGGAGACCTAGCGATCGCCCACGTGTACAGCAGTCCGTTGCAACGGGCCTATGCCACCGCCGAAGTGATTGTGGCGGGCTTGCCCGCTCCCCGCCCCCCCCTCACCCCCGCAGCGGGCCTGTTGGAAATTGATTTACCCGCCTGGGAGGGGGGCCTTCGCCAAGAGATTCAGGCCCAATTTAGCGACGCTTATCACACCTGGAAGCACGCCCCGCACCAATTCCAGATGCAACGTAAAGATGGGCAATCCTTTTTCCCCGTGCTGGATCTCTATGCGCAAGCCACCCAATTCTGGCAGGACATCCTCCCGAAGCATGACGGCGAAACGATTCTGATCGTGGCCCATAATGGCATCAACCGCGCCCTGATCAGTACTGCCCTTGGTTTCCCCCCTGCCTACTACCATGCTGTGCAGCAGTCGAATTGCTGCGTGAATGTGCTGAATTTTGCGGGTGGCTGGGGCGAGCGCGTGCAACTGGAGTCGATGAACCTGCTGGCCCACCTGGGCACCGCCCTCCCCAAGCCCCGCCCGGAAGGGAAGGGTCCCCGTTTGCTCCTGGTCCGTCACGGCGAAACTGAGTGGAACCGCCAGAAACGCTTCCAGGGCCAAATTGATGTGGAACTGAACGCCACGGGACTGCGGCAGGCGCAACAGGTCGCGGAATTTTTGCGATCGACCCCGATCGACCAGATCATCACCAGTCCCCTACTCCGCCCCAAACAAACGGCAGAAGCGATTCACCAGTACCATTCCGATGTGCCTTTCCTGCTGGAAGACGGGTTACTGGAAATCAGCCACGGTCTTTGGGAGGGCAAACTAGAGGCCGAGATTAGCGCGTCCTACGCTGACCTGCTGCGCCAATGGCAGACCACCCCTGAAACTGTCCAAATGCCGGCGGGGGAAAATCTGGATCAAGTCTGGGCGCGATCGGCCCGCACCTGGGACCAGATCGTGGCCCAAGCCACCCAATTAAGTCAGCAAAAATCGGGACCCGATCCCTGGACAACGGTGGTGGTAGCCCATGATGCCGTGAATAAGGCGATCCTGTGCCATCTGTTTGGGTTAGGACCGGCAGCCTTCTGGACCTTTAAGCAGGGGAATGGGTGTGTCAGCGTGATTGACTATCCCCACGGGGCGGGTGCGATGCCCGTCCTGCAAGCGATGAATATTACTTCCCATTTGGGGGACGGCATCCTCGATCGCACGGCTGCTGGTGCGTTGTAAGGTTGCGACTGGTCGCCGGTTAGCTGCGAACTGTGGGGTTGCCCATAGGTGCTCAAAGCCTTCGGTAGCGATCTCCCTTCGACAAGCGCAGGATACCTGGGACCCCTTCGTTTCCCCCAGGGAGATGCTGCGCAAATGGGCTACAGCCTTTCCCATGCTGATGAGGTACCATCCAATCATTACCAATCATTACCAATCATTAATAGTCGGGTGAACAATGAGGTAACAGGATCTTGTTAGTCTGGCCATTAGGGGTAGGGGCGGGTTTACCGACAAAGGGAGCCTCACGCGATCGGGAAAATCCATCTGGCCATTAGGGGTAGGGGCAGGTTTACCGACAAGGGGGGCAGGCCCCCCAACCCCCGCGTGCGGGGGCAGGCCCCCCAACCCCCGCACGCGGGGGCAGGCCCCCCAACCCCCGCACGCGGGGGCATCCATCAAACCCGCCCCCTAGGGTCAGATACAGGACCCAACAGGGCGGGTTTCTATTCAAATTCAGGGTGTTAATTGCCAGAGGGTTGCTAAACCCGCCCTGTCCTGCTTAATTGCCCCAAACGCAAGGCGACCCAACGCAGCGGTCAGGTGGTGCCGGTTCGACCAGTTTGACATTATTTGACATTAACTGTTGCCAATTACCGACTAATGTTGCGAATTATTGAAAATGTGTAGGGATATGTAGCAACACGTCTAATTTTGTGAATACCTGGGCGTTTCCCGGTTCCATAACCGAAGATTAATCATAGTTCCCCGCATGGAGGATCGGAATTATGATGCTAACGTCGCCCAAGGTGATCTATCACAACCTCAACCTGCTGGAGCGGGTGGATACCGCCACCAGTGCTGTTTACCGCGAACTAGCCCAGGAAGCGATCGCCGATCCCGATATCAGTCTCAACTGGCGTCAGGCCATCTCCGATCGCCTCAACCGCGCCAATGTATTGCTGGGCATCCAAGCCACCGACGGTACCGACAGTTACTAACCCGACGCAGCGATTAAGCCGATGTAGTTAGGAGACGAGGAGCCACGTTCGGCGTTGGGTCGTTTAAGTTACCATTGAGTAACTCAGCGTTCGTTGCTCAAGCACCCGTGATGAAACAACCGATTCAGGCTGCTCAGTCTCCCTACTATGGTGATGCCTATTACCGGACACCGCCCCCGGACTTGCCGTCCCTACTGCTCAAGGAACGGATTGTTTACCTGGGCCTGCCCCTAGTCTCGTCGGATGACTTTAAGCGGCAGTTGGGCGTCGATGTGACCAAGCTGATCATCGCGCAGTTACTCTACCTGCAATTTGATGATCCCGATAAGCCGATCTATTTCTATATCAACTCCACCGGCACGTCCTGGTATACGGGCGATGCGATCGGTCAGGATACGGAAGCCTTTGCCATCTGCGATACGATCAACTACGTGAAGCCGCCCGTCCATACGATTTGCATCGGTCAGGCAATGGGGACGGCAGCGATGATCCTGTCAGCCGGAACTCCGGGTTACCGCGCAAGCTTGCCCCACGCCACGATCGTCCTCAACCAACCCCGTGTGGGGATGGGGCGCAGTCAGGCGAGCGATATTCAGATCCGGGCACGGGAAGTGCTGGCGAATAAGCAGGCTATGCTGGATATTCTGGCAAAAAATACGGGCCAATCGCCGGAGAAGATTGCCAAGGATACCGATCGCATGTTTTATCTAACGCCCCAGCAGGCGAAGGAATATGGCCTGATCGATCGGGTTCTGGAAAGCACCAAGGATTTGCCCAAGCCCCTGCCCGTGGGAGTCTCCTGATGGCGGCTGGCGATCGTAGTTTGCGATCGCGCCTATCGCTCTCCCATTGTCGCTCTCCCATTGTCTTTCTGCGTTCCTCTGTAGCCCGCCTAACGACCTATGCCCGTCGATGAAATTCTGCGCGTTCCCTACAACATCCCCGGCAGTCCCTACTGGCAGTGGATTAGTATCTATACCCGCCTGAGTCAGGAACGCATTATTTTCCTCAACCAACCCCTAACGACGGGGCTGGCCAACTCCCTCGTTTCGGCCATGCTCTATCTAGACTCCCAGGACCAAACCAAGCCCATCTACCTGTACATCAACTCCTTGGGTGATCCGGTGGCAGCAGGGATGGCCAATGAGTCGGCAGGGATGATCTCAGTGACAGCGGGATTAGCCATTTACGACACGATGCAGTACGTCAAGTCGGAATTGGTCACCGTCTGTCTGGGGCAGGCGATCGGGATGGCGGCGGTGTTGCTGGCGGCAGGGACAAAGGGGAAACGAGCTAGTTTACCCCACGCCATGATTGCCCTAGCCCATCCCCAGGTGGGCACGCGGGGGCAGGCGACGGATATTCAAGTCAATGCCCAGGAGGTGTTGGCGAAACGGGCAACCGTCCTGGAAATCCTCTCCCGCGCAACGGGACAGCCAACCGATAAGCTGATCAAAGACATGGATCGTTGCTTCTACCTGACCCCAACCCAAGCATTAGCGTATGGGCTAATCGATCGGGTCCTTGAACCGGCAGCAACCCCTGCGACCAGTCCGGCTTCTAAATTGCTTGTGGGGTAGGCATCTTGCCTGCCCCAGCTCTTAGTGCTTGCCTGCCCGGCCTCCTATAGCGCTTGCCTGCCCTGACTCCGATGACCCCCCCGGACCTCGGTGCGTTCGTAGTAACGACTTTAGTCGTTAATTTTCTAGGCTGTTTCAGGCTAAAGCCTATACTACCAACATTTCCCACGCGATGAAGTCACGCAAACGCTATGACAGCCCTTTCTAATCCCCCCTGTTCCCCCGCAGCGATCGCGGCGGAAGGCTTAAAGCCGGAAGAGTATGAAGCGATTGTCCAACGGCTGGGACGCCATCCGAACCGGGCAGAACTGGGGATGTTTGGGGTGATGTGGTCGGAACACTGCTGTTACAAGAACTCCCGCCCCCTGCTCAAACAATTTCCCACCCAGGGCGATCGCATTCTCGTGGGGCCAGGGGAAAATGCCGGGGTGGTGGATCTGGGGGATGGCCTGCGCCTAGCGTTTAAGATTGAGTCCCATAACCATCCCTCGGCGATCGAGCCGTTCCAGGGCGCGGCAACGGGAGTGGGGGGGATTCTGCGGGATATTTTCACGATGGGTGCCCGCCCGATCGCAGTATTGAACTCCCTGCGCTTTGGCCCCCTCGATGAGGCCCGCAATCGTCGGATTTTTCAGGGGGTTGTGGCCGGGATTAGTCATTATGGGAACTGCGTGGGCGTTCCCACGGTGGGGGGGGAGGTGTATTTCGATCGCGCCTACAGCGGCAATCCCCTAGTCAACGTCATGGCCCTAGGGTTAATGGAAACGCCGGAAATTGTCAAATCCGGAGCCGCTGGCGTGGGCAATCCCGTCCTCTACGTGGGGTCCACCACCGGGCGCGATGGCATGGGCGGGGCTAGCTTCGCCAGTGCCGAATTGACCGATGCTTCGATGGACGATCGACCGGCGGTCCAGGTGGGTGATCCCTTTTTAGAAAAATCCCTGATCGAAGCCTGTCTGGAAGCCTTCAAAACCGGGGCCGTGGTCGCCGCCCAGGACATGGGGGCAGCGGGGATTACCTGCTCTACCTCAGAGATGGCGGCCAAGGGAGGGCTAGGGATTGATCTGGATCTGGATAAAATCCCCGTGCGGGAAAGTGGGATGGTGCCCTATGAGTACCTCCTTTCCGAGTCCCAGGAGCGGATGCTCTTGGTGGCCCAGGCGGGACGGGAAGCCGAGTTAATCGAAATTTTCCAGCGTTGGGGCCTCCATGCAGTCGTGGCTGGAACAGTGATTGCCGAACCGATCGTGCGCATTCGCTTCCAGGGAGGCATCGCCGCCGAAATCCCCGCCCTCGCCCTCGCCGAGAATACCCCCATCTATCACCGGGAACTGCTGGCCGAACCCCCCGCCTACGCCCAACAGGCCTGGCAATGGCATGAATCCCAACTGCCCCCCTGCGACGACCAGGGGATTAGGCTAGCGGACCCCTCAGACACACGCCGCACCTGGAACGAGATTCTCTTGCAACTGATCGCTAGCCCAACGATCGCCTCCAAACGCTGGATCTATCGCCAATACGATCACCAGGTCCAGAACAATACCGTCATCCTCCCCGGTGGGGCTGATGCGGCCGTCGTGCGCCTGCGGCCCCAGGGTCAGGAATTACAGGGTGTGGCGACTCCCACGACCAAAGGGATTGCCGCTACGGTGGACTGCAACGCCCGCTATGTGTATCTCAACCCCTACGAGGGGGCCAAGGCCGTGGTGGCGGAAGCGGCCCGTAACCTGAGTTGTGTCGGGGCGGAACCGTTGGCGGTGACCGATAATCTCAACTTTGGCAGTCCGGAACAGCCGATCGGTTACTGGCAGTTGGCGGAAGCTTGCCGAGGCTTGGCAGAAGCCTGCCGCGCGTTCCAAACCCCCGTGACCGGCGGCAATGTCTCCCTTTATAATGAAACCCTGGATAGGGACGGCACCCCCCAGCCGATTTATCCGACCCCAGTGGTGGGCATGGTCGGGTTAATTGAGGATTTGCACAATATCTGTGGTCAGGGTTGGCAGGGGGAGGGCGATTCTCCTGCGGAGACGCTGCGCGATTGCATCTACCTCCTGGGCCAACGCTTGGATGCGCCCCCCTCCCCCCAAGTTACCCTCGGTGGGTCCGAGTATCTAGCCGGGGTCCATGACACCGTGGCTGGCCAGCCGCCGATCGTGGATTTTGAGCGGGAACGTCGCGTGCAGGCCGTATGTCGGGCTGGGATTCGCCAGGGGTGGGTGCGCTCGGCCCACGACTGTGCTGAGGGGGGAGTTGCCGTTGCCCTCGCAGAAGCCTGTATCACTGGCCAACGGGGAGCCACGATTAACCTGGATATTCCCGGTAGCGCGCCGCCGCAACGCTGGGATACCCTCTTGTTTGGGGAAGGCGGGGCACGAATACTGGTCTCGGTGGCAGCCCAGGATCAAGCCGCTTGGGAAGCCTACCTCAGCGCCCATCTGCCGCCCGATGATTGGCAATGGCTAGGGACGGTGCAGCCGTTAGCCGCTGACGCGACCGATGCTCAGCTTCGGATTCAGACTCAGGCGAACCTGATCTTGGTTGAGGTAGCGGTAGCCGAGTTGGCCGATCGCTGGGAGTCGGCGATCGCGCATCAGTTGGAGCGCTAAGGCTTTTGGCGTGTCATACTTGCAATCTACCAGTACAGTAAACATAACGTTTCGCAAGGTTAGTCGTCACAACTTGAGTCGTTGCAGGCTAGAGCTAGCCCGACAAACCGCGACTGGCAAGATTAGTCATCCCATCTGCAAATTTTTAGCGCATAGTCAGAATGGAGGGCATTGAGGTTTTGATCATGAAAAATAAAGCGGTAGTCCTAGGGGCGATCGCCGCGATTGGACTCACGGCCACCTTAGCACTAGCCCGTCCCTTGCGAAATCAACCAGAGGCGCCAGTGGCGCAAGGGCTGCCCACGGGCGGGATGCACCATCACATGGCGGTTACCAGCGAGTTTGATTACCTGGCTCAGATGATTCCCCACCATCAAGAGGCGATCGCGACGGCCCAGATCATTCTGGCCCGCAGTCAGCGCCCGGAGATGCAACAGTTTGCGCAAACCCTTATTAAGGTGCAAAGTGCTGAAATTGAGCAAATGGCAGCTTGGCTCAATGAGTGGTATCCGGGACAAGATCGCAGCGTTACCTATGTGCCCATGATGCGCGATCTCAGCCCACTGAGGGGGGATGCCCTCGATCAAGCCTTTCTGCAAGATATGATTGGGCACCATATGGGAGCCGTGATGATGTCCCAAATGCTCCTGAATCATAATCTGGTCCAACACCCACCCGTCCAGCCCTTTGCCCAGAACATCGCCACCAGTCAACGCCAGGAAATTCACCAGATGCAAACCTGGTTGATGGCCTGGTTTGGCGTTCCCGCAGCGTTCCCAACCAGAAATCGCCCGCACAGGGGTGGGCTGCATCATGGGTCTTAAGCAACGGGTCTTACTTGCCCTGAATCCATAGGTGTAAAGGCTTATACTAAACGTAAGACTGGGATAGAGTTCATGGCGATCGAATTTGGACGCGACCTATGCGGCTACCTGGAAACCGCCGAAGTACGGGAATGGTTGGTCACCAACGGGATTGGCGGCTATGCCTCTGGCACAGTGGCCGGGTTGCTCACCCGTCGCTACCACGGACTCCTGATCGCCGCTATCGATCCCCCCGTTGGCCGCACCCTGCTCGTCAGCACCCTGGATGAAACCGCCCACTACAACGGCAAGCTCTATCCCCTCTCGACCCACCGCTGGCACAATGGCACGGTCAACCCAGCGGGTTACCGCCACATCGAACGCTTCCGCCTGGAGGGGACGGTCCCCGTTTGGACCTACGCGATCGCCGATGCCCTCCTGGAAAAACGCATCTGGATGCAACCAGGGGCCAATACTACCTATGTCCAATACCACCTGCACCGGAGCACCCAACCCCTCACCCTCTGGCTCAAGGTCCTGGTGAACTACCGCGATCACCACCACCACACCCAGGGCTGGGGCTGGCACATGCAGGTAACCGCCATCCCCAAGGGGGTCAAGGTCCAAGCCTATGCCGAGGCCACCCCCGTTTACCTTTTAAGTCAAGATGCGGAAAGCACCACGGCCCATGATTGGTATTACAACTTTGATCTAGCGCGGGAGCGCGATCGGGGGCTGAGCGATCGCGATGACCACCTCCACGCCGCCACCTTGATGCGGACCCTGACCCTAGGGGAATCCTTGACCCTGGTGGCCAGCACCCAGGGCAACCCGAACCTGGTGGGGGAAGTGGCCCTGCAACAGCGACAGGTCTATGAACGCAAGTTGATCAATATCTGGAAGGCTGATCATCGCACGGATTTTGAGGGGACCCCAGCCTGGATACAGCACCTGCTTTTGGCGGCGGATCAGTTTATTGTCAATCGCAGCACCGTGAAACGTCCCTCTGGTAAGACGATCATCGCTGGATATCCCTGGTTTAGTGATTGGGGTCGGGATACGATGATCAGCCTGCCGGGGTTGACCCTAGCCACGGGACGTCCGGAAATTGCGCGGGCGATTCTGCAAACCTTTGCGGACTATGTGGATCAGGGGATGGTGCCCAATCGGTTTCCCGATGCTGGGGGAGTCCCGGAATACAACACGGTTGATGCCACCCTGTGGTACTTCGAGGCGATCCGTGCCTACCACCAGGCCACCCATGATGATGCCCTCCTGCGCGAACTCTTCCCTGTGCTGACTGATATTATTGACTGGCACTGTCGCGGTACCCGTTACGACATTCACCTCGACCCCAGTGACGGCCTGCTCTATGCCGGGGAGCCAGGGGTCCAACTCACCTGGATGGATGCCAAGGTGGGGGATTGGGGGGTTACCCCGCGCATCGGTAAACCCGTGGAGGTCAATGCCCTCTGGTACAATGCTCTGCGATCGCTGGCCCAGTTTGCCCGCTTGATTGGCAAGCCCTACCAGGAGTATGAGGCAATGGCCGATCGCGCGGCGGCTCGCTTTTCTCGCTTCTGGAATGAATCCCTCGGCTACTGCTACGATGTCATAGACGGTCCTGAGGGTTTGGATGCCTCCCTGCGGCCTAACCAGATCTTTGCCGTCGCCCTGCCCGATAGCCCCCTGACGGCTGAGCAACAACGCCAAGTTGTTGAGGTGTGTGGCCGGGAGTTACTCACTTCCCACGGGCTGCGATCGCTAGCCCCCAGTGATCCCCAGTACCGAGGCCACTATGGCGGTCCCGTGCAAGAACGGGATGGTGCCTATCACCAGGGCACCGTTTGGGGTTGGTTATTAGGTCCTTTTGTCGCCGCGCACCTGCGGGTCTTTCAAAACCCGGCCCAGGCCCGCGAATTCCTGGAACCAATGGCCTACCACCTCGCCACCCACGGGGTCGGCAGTTGCAGCGAAATCTTCGATGGTGATGCTCCTATGACCCCCCACGGGTGCATTGCCCAAGCCTGGACTGTAGCCGAGATCCTGCGTGCTTGGACCCTGATTCAGCAACACGCAGCGAATTGATTAATTCAAAATTCAAAATTCAAAACTTCTCACTCCCCCCTATTCCCTACTTCCTTCCCATGCCCCCTCTGCCTGATCTAACCCCCAAGCAGCTTTCCCTTGGCCCCCTAGAGACCGAGATTATGGAAATCCTCTGGGATCTCAAGGTCGCTAAGGTGAAAGATATTCACGATCGCTTGCTGAGTGATCCCGATCGCGAGTTAGCCTATGCCTCGGTGACAACGGTCTTGAATCGGTTAACCCAAAAGGGCTGGGTCATGTGCGATAAAAGCAACCGGGCCTACCTGTGGCGACCCCGCCTGAGTCGGGAGCAAGCCCAAGTGCTTCAGGCCCATAACCAACTTCAGCGGTTTCTGGCGGTGGGAAACCCAGATATTGTCGCGGCTTTTGCCGATAGTCTGGACCATGCCAGCCTGGAGCAGTTGGATGCGATCGCCCAGCGGATTCAAGCGATCCGACAAGCCCGTGGAGGTGAACCCCCATGCACCTAGCTTTGATCGTCATCGCGCTCACGATCGCCATTCTCTGGCGACTCTTCCGTACTTTCCGACCGTCTGTCAGTCACCCCTGGTCAGCGGATAGCTGGCAACAGCGCTGGTTAGTGGCGACCAGTGCGCTCCTGATCCCGCCGCTGCTATTGTTGACCACGGCCTTGGCGATCGTGGGGATGGGGGCGGGTGGCACGATGTTTGGCGCAACGGTGAGTCGTAGCGGCTATGCCCTCAGTGTGGGCTTTCTGCTGGTAGCGGCGGGATGGCTTCTGTATCTGGTGGTCCAGGGCTGGCGATCGCGCTGGCAACTCCGCCGCTATCCCGTAGTGACGTTGGACCAGATAACGGGTCAGATAACAGCAAAACTACTACCCGTGCCGCAACACTTTGCGGGACAAGTAGGGTTTTGGCAACCGCAATTAGTAGTGAGCCAAGGCTTGCTCACAGAACTGAGTCCGGACCATGTGGCCGCTGTCCTGGCCCATGAACAGGCCCACCGTCACTACCACGACACCTTTTGGTTCTTCTGGTTTGGCTGGCTGCGCTCCCTGACCGCCTGGTTACCCCATAGCGATCGCCTTTGGCAGGAATGCCTGCTGTTGCGAGAACTCCGCGCCGATCGCTGGGCGGCCCAACGGGTTGATCCCTTGCTCTTGGCCGAGGCCCTGCTCCAGGTAGTGCAAGCGCCGATCGTTGCGCCCCCCCCGGCCAGCACAGCTTTTCACGATGAAGCCGCCTTAACGCGCTTTGAGGAGCGGATCAATGCCCTGTTATCCCCCGCCCAGCCTGCCCCGGAACACCCCACCTATCCCCTAGCCTGTCTGGGCATCACCTTGATTCTGCTCCCCTTGCTGCTGATTCCCCTACACCACTAATACGGATGCGCCTTGGGTTATGGTCCAGCAACTCAACTTTCAGGCTCCCCTCAACGATCGCCTGCCGCCCCAGAATGTGGAAGCGGAGGAGGCGATTTTGGGGGGCATTTTGCTTGACCCGGAGGCGATCGGGCGAGTGCGGGATCAGTTACGCCCCGAAGCGTTTTACATCAACGCCCACCAAGACCTTTATCGCGCGGCGTTGGCGCTCCATGCCCAGGGTAGGCCCACGGATCTGATGAGCATGACGGCCTGGTTGCAGGATCGGGGGGCACTGGAGAAAGTTGGTGGCCAAAGTCGGCTGGCCCAGTTGGTCGATCGCACGGTGAGCGCGGTCAATATTGATCAATATGCGGCCCTCGTGACAGAAAAGTATCAGCGGCGCAAGCTGATCCAGGCCGGGGCGGAAATCATGCAGTTGGGCTATGAGGTGGATCAAGAACTGCCCAAGATATTGGATGAGGCGGAGCAAAAGGTTTTTGGGGTGACCCAGGATCGTCCCCAAACGGGGTTAGTGCCCACGGCGGATATTCTCACCAGCACGTTTTCTGAAATTGAAAGCCGATCGCTGGGCATGGCGATATCGGGGATTCCTTGCAATTTCTACGATCTGGATGCGATGACCCAGGGGTTCCAGCGATCGGATTTGGTGATTGTCGCCGGTCGTCCGTCAATGGGAAAAACCAGCTTTGTGCTCAATATTGCCCGAAATATTGCCCTACTGCATAAGCTCTCTGTCGCCATTTTTAGTTTGGAAATGTCGAAGGAACAACTGGTCTATCGGTTGCTCTCCAGTGAAGTGGGCATTGACAGTGGCCGACTGCGATCGGGGCGGATAGCGCAAAATGAATGGGAACAGTTGGGCCGGGGAATTAGTTTGCTTTCCCAGTTGCCGATCTTTATCGACGATACGCCAGGTTTATCCGTGACCGAAATGCGATCGCAGGCCCGCCGTTTGCAGGCGGAACACGGGAAAGAATTGGGCTTAGTCCTGATTGATTATCTGCAACTCATGGAAAACAGCGGCAGTGATAATCGCGTCCAGGAACTCTCGAAAATTACCCGGAGTTTGAAAGGACTCGCCCGTGAACTGAATGTACCCGTGATTGCCCTCTCCCAGCTAAGTCGGGGGGTGGAGTCCCGCACCAATAAGCGCCCCATGATGTCTGACCTGCGGGAAAGTGGCGCGATCGAGCAGGATAGCGACCTCATCCTTATGCTCTACCGCGATGAATACTACAATCCGGATACGCCCGATCGCGGCATTGCTGAAATTATCATCACCAAACACCGCAACGGCCCCACCGGGGTTGTCAAAATGCTCTTTGAACCCCAATTCACCCGCTTTAAGAATATGGCCGCACCCAATCGTTAATGGGACGTGAGTTCGACACAGGTTTGTAGTAACGACTTTAGTCGTTTTCAAGCTAAAGCTTGTACTACCAATACAGGTTTGTAGTAACGACTTTAGTCGTTTTCAAGCTAAAGCTTGTACTACCAACACAGTTTATGGCTGACAGGCCACTAGACGGGGGCGGGGGTTAAGGCAAAGGGAATGCGCACCCAAAAAGCTGCGCCCTGGCCCGGTTCCGACTCGCAGATCAGGCTGCCCCGGTGGCGTTCCACCACGATTTGATAGCTAATCGAGAGGCCCAGCCCAGTCCCCTGACCCACGGGCTTGGTGGTGAAGAAGGGATCAAACAGGCGTTGCTGCACCGTCTCCGACAGACCCGGACCATTATCCTGGATGCAAATAGCAGCAACCTCTTGTCCCTCTAGGGTTTGGACTTCCGTGCGAATGGTGATGACCGGATCATCTTGGTTGGCGAGGGCATCGATCGCATTGCTGAGAATATTCATAAACACCTGGTTCATGGGTCCCGCATAGCACTCCACCTGGGGCAGTTGGCCATAGTACTTGTCAATGCGAATGCCAGCCCGTTTCCCCACCGGTTTCAGGCGGCTTTGCAAAATCAGGAGGGTATTCTCCAGCCCCTCGTGGATATCCACCGGCTTCAACTCCGCCTCGTCCAACCGGGAGAAGTTGCGCAGGGACAAGACAATCTGGCGGATGCGATCGGTGCCAATCTTCATCGAGTTCAACAGGTTGGGCAAATCTTCGGCAATAAAGCTCAGGTCGATCGCCTCCGCCAATTCCCGCACCTCTGGCACCGCCTCCGGGTAGTTGCGCTGATAGCACTCCAGCAAATCCAGCAGGTCATGGGTATAGTTGGCGGCATGGTTGAGGTTGCCGCTGATAAAACTCACCGGATTGTTAATCTCATGGGCAATGCCAGCCACCATTTGCCCCAGACTCGACATTTTCTCACTCTGGATCAGTTGGGCCTGGGTCTGCTTCAGGTTCCGCAGGGCATCGCTTAACTGATGAGCTTGACTCTCCGCCGCAAAGGCCGATGCCCGACTCTTGGCGAATAGTTCCGCCTGATCGATCGCCAGCGCCAGTTGATCCCGAACCGCCTGAAGCAATTCCACTTCGCTGCTGCGCCACGGGCGGGGTTCATCGCACTGGGTACAGACGATCGCCCCCAGTTGGCCCGCACAGGTTTCCAGGGGCACCATCAGTTGCGCCGTAACCGCCAGATCCGAGAGGAGAATTTGGCTTTCGGCCATCGCCAACGGCAATTGGGTTGCATCATCCAGCCGCAGGGTTTCCAGCCGCTCTAACTTTTCAATTAACCCGGTACGCGACCCCACCGGACAATCCCCTAACGAGGTGGGCAAATCCGCATCACGGGCTTCGTGGGTAATGGCCAAAAGCGGGGGGTCACTCTGGGGCCAATACCACACAAAATGGCAACACTTAATCTGCAACAGCCCGCGAATTTCCTGCACCGCCGTCCGCAGGATCGTATTCAGATCCAGGGAGTTGTGGATTTGGCGGGCCAGCCGGAACAGTAAGGCTTCCCGACGGCTGAGCAATTCCTCCCGTGCCCAGGCGCGATCGATGGCCACGGCCACATCATTGGCCACCCAATCCAGAATCGTGTAGGCCGCATCGGTGAAGGGTTGCCGCCGGAAGACCGCCATCACGCCCACTAGGCGATCCTCGACGATCAGGGGATACCCGGCAAAGGCAATCACCCGTTCCTGATCCACCCACTTGGGATTGGCGACGCACAGATCATGGCGGACGGTATTGCTGAGATAGGGCTGTTGGGTATGGGCAATAAACCCGATCATGGAAACCCCCGGCGAAATCAGGGGCGGGAAATCGTCCGTCGGTGTGTGGTCGCCCGCAACAGCCTGCTGCTCTAGTAGGTTAGTGCTAGTGTTCAGGGTCCAGAGGTAGGCAAACGAGTCGGACAGGTGTTCGATGATCGCGGCCAAACACGCCTGGAGACTCTCCGTGAGGCTACCACCGTGGGCCAAGGCCAAACTCACCGCTGCCCCCAACGCCGAGAGGGCGGTCCGTTCGCTGAGGGCGGCGGCGGCCTGCTTAACGATCGTCACGTCCCGGACAAACACCGCGATCCCGTCCGGTTCGGGATAGCCTCGCACCTCTAACCAGATCCCCAGGGGGGCGTAGAACAGCTCAAACTGGACGGCCTGTTGCTCCGTTAACACCCGCTGGGACTCAGCCGCAAACGGAGTATCGTGCAGATCGGGTAAGACCGTCCAAATCGACTGGTGTAGCACTTCCTCCCGTGTTTTCAGGAACAGTTGCTCGGCGCGGGGATTAAGGTCGGTCAACCGCCATTGGTTGTCCAGGGTGAAATAGCCCTCAGTGATCCGCTCCAGGATGAGGCGATCGGCGGCAAGGGGCGCACCGCGATCGGCTGCGGTAGGCGGGGTGTTATGGCGTTGGACAACGGGCCGTGAGACAGGTGCAGGGCGGGGTTCCGGGGGCAGCTTAACGGGTGGGTAGCCAGGGGGTGGGGAGATGAGGCGATCGAGGTAAGCAGCAATCTGCCGGGACAGGGCCAGCAGGGCATGGCTCTGGGCTGGCTGTAGCTGGCGGGGCGACAGATCCAGGATACCGAGGCACCCGATCGCGCCGCCCGTGGCCGATCGCAGGGGAACACCCGCATAGAACCGCAGGTGTGGCTCCTGCGTGACCAGGGGGTTAGCGACAAACCGGGGTTCCAGGTGGAGGTCCGGCACACTCCAGAGCGCCGTGGTGGTCAACGTTTGTTCACAAAAGGTGAGGTGGTAGGGCATCAATGGTACCGCTAAGCCCACCTGGGCCTTAATCCAGTGCTGATCGTCCACCAACAGGCTAATGAACGCGATCGGCGTTTGGCCAATAAAGGCCGCGAGACGCACCCAGTCGTCCAACTGGGCTGCCGCTTGTCCGGTGTCAAGGGGAAGATACGTTGGCACGAGCGCTGACCATTCCGTTTGCTTCTCTGGCAGGGGCGCTGACATCGTAGGACGTAATGATTTGAGTTAAGTCAATCGAGTTAATCGATCTATGTATGTCTTCAGGACTTCGGAGGGGATAACGGGATAATGCCAAAAATGGACCGTTCTTGGCCAGGTTGTTGGCGGGGTTGACGATCGGACGGTCCCTCGATCAAGTGCGCGACCAGAGGCGCGATCAGACCCAAGGTTAGGAGTCCAGCCAGAGGCGGCGATGACTGAGGGACAGAGGATAGGCGAGAAAGGATAGACAGGAAAGGGATGCCTCCGACGCTGAGCAGACGGCTGAGTAGACGTGCTCACTAGGGATTGTAACGAGTAAAATAGAAGTGCGTCCCGATACACTTAGGGCGCTGCGATGCTATCGGAGTCACGCCCATGAATGACCAGAGTGACCATCCCGCCATTGCCCAACTGGGAAACCCCATCCTCCGCGCGGAGGCGGAGCCGATCCACGACCTGCGCGATACGCGGGTGCAAGCCCTAATTGATCAACTGTTGACCACTGTGCAACAGGCCAATGGGGTGGGATTGGCCGCACCCCAACTCTCGGAACCCTATCGGGTGCTGGTCATTGCCTCGCGTCCGAGTCCCCGCTATCCCGATGCCCCGGAGATGGCCCCGATCGCCCTGATCAATCCCCGCCTAGTGGCCCACTCGGAGGAAAGGGTGACGGATTGGGAGGGGTGCCTGAGTGTGCCCGGTATCCGCGGGCGGGTGCCACGCTATGAGTCAGTCACGGTGGAATATACTGATCGCGCAGGCAAGCTGCAACACCAGGAATTCACCGGGTTTGTGGCCCGGATCTTCCAACATGAGTACGATCATCTGCATGGTTTGGTGTTCCTCGATCGGGTCGAAAATACCCATGACCTGATGACGGAGCCAGAATACCAACGCCAAGTCCTCCACTGCGCGGCCTAACGCTTGTCTGTCATGTCTCAAACCCTTTCGGCTTTTTGCGCCGTCTATGGTCCGGTCACCTCTTGGCGATTTGGCCAGTCCCTTGGCATTGACCCGATCGGGCCAGTTTCTACCTGTTCGTTCAATTGTGTCTATTGCCAGTTGGGGGAAATCCAGCAAAAAATCAGCGATCGGCGGCTGTTTGTGCCCACGGCTCAGATTGAGCAGGATCTCCTGGGCTTTGCCCCTTGGCACGTGGATATCATCACCCTCAGTGGCAGTGGCGAACCAACCCTAGCGCTGAATTTGGGCGAAATTCTGACACGGGTGAAAGCCCTCACAGGACGACCGACGGCGGTATTAACCAATGGTACCCTGCTGCCGGATGCCCAGGTGCGATCGGAGTTAGCGATCGCCGATCGGGTGGCGGTGAAGCTGGATGCCGTAACCCCGGACCAACTGCGCCGGGTCGATCGGGCGGTGCCGGAGATTACCTGGGAGGCGCTCTGGCAAGGGATTTGGCAATTTCGGCAGGAGTACAGGGGCTTTCTGGCGGTGCAAACGATGCTGTTGAGCCACTGGTCAGGCGCGGAACAGGATACCTACGTGCAACTGCTGCGGGATCTGCAACCGGACGAGGTGCAACTGAACGTGCCCACCCGCCCCAAACCCCTCACCTACCAACTGGATGCACGGGGGAACCATGCGCCGGATACCTGCCCCTACCCGGTTCAAGTGCTGAAACAAGTAGCACCTGAGGTGGTAGTGGCTTTGGCCAATCGCCTGCAAATGGAGGCCGCGATTCCAGTGCGAATGCCGCCCCACCTGGCCCACCACTGGCAAACTGCCAACGTGGATGATGTCTGAATTGCCCCCGCTGCCCCCCCAGTCCCCAGGGACATCCCAAACCTTGGCAGGGTCACCATCGGCGTTACCGGCATGGGAACGGGGCAATCGTTTTTTTGAACTCCAGTCCCCCTGGCTCACCCTGATTGGGGAACATTGGCGCGACGATCGGCAGCAAAGGTTGGACTATTGGCGGGTGGAAAAGGCCGATTCGGCGATCGTGCTGCCCCTGTGTGAGGACATACTCCTGCTGCCCCCACCAAGCTATCGCCCTGGTTTGGGGGAAATGACCTTGGATTTTCCAGGGGGCCGGGTTCCCGCTGGTCAAACAGCAGCGGCAGGGGTTCCCGCGATTTTGCAGCGAGAATTGCACCTCTCGCCCGACCACATCCAACAGATTGATGCCCTGAACCCCACCGGTTGGGCAGTGAACAGTTCCTTCTCTAACCAACGCCTCTATGGGTTTGTCGCCCATCTGGATGCGGCTATCCTCACCAGCGCAGCGGCCCCCTCTTGGCGAGGCTACGCCACAACGCCAGCGGGCATCCGCGATTTGCTGGCCGCCCTCACCTGTTTGCAGTGCCGGGCTGTGTTATTGGAATGGGGGTGTGGCAGATTGTCTTCGCCGCGAGGGGGTTGATCGGGCGCAGAGGTTCTCTAGACAGTACTGAGGGCCACTAGGTCGTCATCCATCTCGAAATTCGCGGTCAAACTCTGGACATCATCCAGGGTATCTAGGGCATCCATGAGCCGGAGGAGCGATCGCGCTTGGCTGGCATCGGTGATGTCAACGGTGTTATTGGGGAACCAGCGGGCTTCGGCACTGTCAATTCGGTAACCTGCGGCGGTCAATGCCTGACTGAGGTTGTTCAGGTTGGTCACCGGGGTATAGACTTCGGCACCGGGGAGGTCACCGTCTTCCCCTAGGGTGACTAATTCGTAGGTGTCGGCATCGGCTTCGATACAAGCTTCCAGGAGCCGCTCTTCGTCGATCGCGCGGCCATCGGGACGACACACGGTCACCACGCCCTTTTGCTCAAACATCCAGCCAACGCAGCCGGTTTCCCCCAGGTTACCGCCATACTTATTGAACGCGGCGCGAATATCCCCAGCGGTGCGATTGCGGTTGTCAGTCATGGCCTCGATCAGGATGGCCACACCACCGGGACCATAGCCTTCGTAGCGAATGTCCTCTAGGGCGCTGCCATCGGTCCAGGTGCCTGCGCCTTTGGCGATCGCCCGTTCAATGTTGTCGTTGGGAACGCCTGCGGCTTTGGCCTTGTCGATCGCGGCCCGGAGTTGGAAGTTACCAGCGGGATCGGGAACCCCGGTGCGGGCGGCCACGATAATGGCACGGGAGAGGCGGGTGAAGGTGCTTCCCCGCTTGGCATCAACTCGCGCCTTTTGCCGCTTAATGTTGGCCCACTTGCTATGTCCTGCCATAGTGCTTAAGTTGATCGATCGCGTGACTTATCTTATCCCAGGATTCAGATTCCCAGATCAGACCGGGCTACCACCCACGATCTAGCTAAGGGGCGAGCTAATCCCCCACCATCAATTCCCAGGCTTCCAGCAAAATCGCCGCCTGTTGGGTGCTACTCTCCGGCAACAGCGATCGCGCTTTATAAAAAGAGGCTTTGGCATCACTGTTGCGGCCCAGTTGCTTGAGGACGGCGCTGCGGAGGAACCAGAGGAGGGACCAGTAGGGGACCAGTTGCAGGGCACGATCGAAACTGGCGAGGGCGGCTTCGTATTGCTTAACCCGGAACAGGAGGATGCCGCGATGGCTCCAGGCTTCGTAGTGGTTGGGTTGCAGTTGCACGACGCGCTCGTAGCAACCCAGGGCCTCGGCGGGCTGGTTCAGGGTGCGCAGGGTTTCGGCTTTGCGGTACCAGGCATCGAGATTGTCGGGATTGGCGAGGATGGCCCGATCGTAGGCGGCGATCGCCCCATCTAAGCGGCCCAGCTTCAGGAGCATATTACCCTGAATCAGGCTGGGGGTCCCTCCCAACAGGCGGGAGAGGAGGGAGGGCGCGACGGCGGGGCTGGGGGGGGAGGGGTTGGCGGTGCCGGTGGGAATGCCGATCGGGAGTTTTTTGAGGTCGGCTAGGACGGCAGCGGCAGATGAATAGCGCTGGGCGGGATCGGGTTGCAAGAGGCGATCGAGGATATCGGCGAGTTGGGGGCTGATGGGGGTGCGCAGGTAGTCTCGCCAAACCCAACGGCGATCGCTGCTGTCGTAGAGATTAAAGGGTTCAATGTGGGTGAGCAGGTGAATGCAGGTGACCCCCAGGCTATAGAGATCGCTGGCAAATACGGCCCAGCCTTTTTCTTGCTCCGGGGCGGCATACCCCAGGCTATAGATCCGGGTGCCCGCTTTATGGAGGGCGGTGTGGGTGGCTGATTTGGCGGCTCCAAAATCGACGAGGACGAGCTTGCCGCTGGGCGGGGGGGCTGGCTGGCCGTTAGGGCTGCTGGGGCTGCTGGCCTGGGCTGTGGGAACAACCCGGCGGCGGATAATGTTTTCTGGCTTAATGTCGCGGTGGATGACCTGGCGATCGTGGACATACTGGAGGACGGGCAGCAGGTCGCTCAAGACTTGGCGGATCTGGTCTTCGTCAAAGGCTCCCTGTTGTTCGAGTTCCTGTTGCAGGTTCAGGCCATCGATGAGTTCCTGGACGAGGTATTGCTGTTTGCCTTCAGAAAAGTAGGCGTAGAGTTCGGGGATCTGGGTATGGGAGCCGAGTTCTTCTAGCTGTTTGGCTTCGTGGGCAAAGAGGGCGGCGGCTTTTTCCCAATTCCCGGCTCCTTGCACCTGGGGCAGAAATTGCTTAATGACGCAGGTGGGTTGGGAATGACGCAGGTGGGTTGGGAGGGTTTATACTCATCGACGGCTAAAAAGGTGCGGCTAAAGCCGCCTTCGCCCAATTGTTTGAGGGCGCGATAACGGTTGGCCAACCGCAGACGGGTGCCACAGCCTTGGCAGAAGTTGGCGGGGTCGGGGGTGTGGGGGCTAGGGCAGTCGGGGTTCAGGCAGTAGCTCATTGATTTCTCAGGTGGGGACTAATTCCCCCGGACGCAATTTGGCCCATTTCCCCATTTCGGCTTGGAAGCTGGCACAACCCACCACATCCCATTCCATTTCAATGAATTCGCCATCCTGACGAATGTTGACGTTGATCGTGGGTTCGATCGCTTCAAAGGTGGGGGTGTCGGTGAGGTGGGGTTGCTGGTGTTGGGTTTCGACGGCGTGGTAGGTGGTGCAACGGTCTACATAGTGGCAGTTAACACAAATACACATTGCGGTGTTGTCCAGAATGAGGTCCAGATGCCTTTCTGCTAATTTAGCGCAGAGATCGGGTGACTGGCTGGGGTACGGTTGGGGGGCTAAACGTCGGGAGCCAGGATCTCAACGATCGTGCCAACTTGTCCGGCCAGGAGGGGGGCTGGGGGAGGAGTTGACGGGGAGTCATGATTCAGCTTCGAGGAAACCTTTGAGGGTGGCAACCAGGATTTTAACGGCAGGATGATCGACGAGTTCTTCGAGGGCGGTGGTGCCGCCTGCTTTGAGGGCGTTAACGACTCTGGCTCTAAGGGTCGGATCTTGCTCGATCGCTGCGACCATTTTGGCGCTAATCATGGCTTGGCCGCTGGGGGTGGTGCGATCGTAGTCGCGATCGAGTTGGGAGAGGAGGTCTTTGATGTCTTGGGCGGCTTGGGCAAGGTTTTGGCTGTTGTTGATCTGGGTGCCGATTTTGTCGCCCATTACCTTGTCGCCCATGACTTTATCGCCACTAATTTTGTCGCCGGAAACGCGATCGCCGCGCCAGTGATAGGTGTTGTCATTCATGGGGTGTTCTGGGGGAATTTGACGGGTGGTGGTGGTGCCGTCGGTGTGGTGGATGATGATTTGATAGCCCTGGCGGAGGGCAGCAGCGTGTTTGCCGCGAACACCTGGACCCAGTTGACTGAGGTCATAGTCAAGTGGAAGATCATCGTCATCAAGGTCTGGGAAATGGGATTTAGCCTCAGTCATACAGGTTTGCCTCTCTTGTGGTGCAGGGGCGGGCGCTAATGATCCGAATCCGATTATTCCGCTCGGTGTAAACGACTAATATAGCAATCCCAGATGATTCATGAGAGAAGCCAATCCTATATCTACTGATAGAGATTCACTATGTCCCTTCCCATTCTCATAAATGACTTAGGATTGCTATAGCAATCGTCCGGTTCTGGATAGGTCAATATCAATATAACGTTCTTCTATCGTTGCGTGGTGGGTGTCAAATAGGGTGACTGAGTTGGGATCGAGGAAAATGGTGATGGCTTCGGTAAAGCTTACGCCATGTTTTTGCTGATTGCGGACATTTTTCCACTCATCCCATTCAAACCGGGTTGACATCTGGGCCTACGGGTTCTGGATTTTATCACGCCCAATTTTATCGCTTCCGACTTTGTCTTGCCCGACTTTATCGCCGTGGATGAGGTCACCGTGGATCTGGTAAACATCCCGGTATTGCTCGCGTTGCCGCTGTTCGAGGGGTTCGTAGCCGTTGAGGAGTTGGCGGAGGTTGATTTTGAGGCGGAGTTTACCAATGGGATATTCGCGTTCGCCCATTGCTTCGAGGCCGAGGAGTTCTTGGTAGTCGAGGGGGGGATGGTCGGGGTAGCCGGGGACGGGGACCCATTCGCTGACTTCAAGATTGCCGAAGCTGGTGTGGATGCGGGTGAAGGTGTCGCGGAGGATGGCGAGGAATTGACGGCGGGTGGTGTCGCGGCCATTGATGGTGATGAAGATTTTTTTGTCTTCTTGGTCGCCCCGAATCCGGGCGAGGTTGAGGATTTCGCCGTTGTCGGTGTAGGCGAGGATAACGCCGCTGCGCCAGTAGGTGTGGTTGTGGATTTTGTCGTGGCTGAGGACGATGAAGCGGGAGAGGACGCTGGCGGGGAGGATGCGGTAGTGGTATTGGAAGTCGAGGGTGTCGCCGTTGAGGTCGGTGTTGGCGGGTTCTTCCTTGGGGAGAAGGCCAGGGATGAGGTATTTGGGCGGGGTGCAGTCGGGCAGTTGGAAGCAGAGTTGGAATTGGTCTTCTTTCATCAATTCGAGCAGATAGGCATGTTGTTTGGGGGGATAGCGTTGGGGATCGAGGATGCGGCTGAGGTCGACGCAGGTGAGGATGCCTTTGGTTTGGGTTTTCAGGGTGTCGTCGCTGAGGAGGGCGTAGATGCCTTGGGTGACCCAATCGGGGTTGAGGACGTTGGTGTTGTGTAGGAGGGGATGATCGCGGAAGTTGAGGACGATGCCGAGGCGATGGAGCAGATCGATGAGTTGTTCTTGGTTGTGGTCTTCGGGGATGGCGTGGTTAAGGCAAATACCAATGTATTGGGCGTAGCTGATGAAGTCTTGTTCGAGTTCTTCTAGCTGTTCTTTGACTTGAAACCAGGAGCGGGGCAGGAGGTCATAGACTTCTTTGAGGGCGGCAATTTCCTGGGTGATGGTTTGGCGCAGGGTGTCGATGCCGTGGTTGGTGAGGCAGGAGGTTTCGAGGATGGCTTTGATGTTGGGGTATTTGTCGCGTAGGGCTTTGCGGTTGATGTCGAGGGGTTGTTCGTCGTTTTTGTTGCCGATGATGATGACGGGGGCTTGATCGCCGAAGCTTTCGATCAGTTTGAGCCAATATTCAAGGCGGTTTTGTTCTTCGCTGTTGCGGCAGTCGCAGACGAGGAGGTAGAGGCTGCGTTTGGTGAGGAAGAATTGGTGGGTGGCGTGGTAGATTTCCTGGCCGCCAAAGTCCCAGACGTTGAGGCGGATGTCGGTGTTGTTGACAGGGAGGTTCCAGGTGCGAACGTTGACACCATCGGTTTGGGGTTCGTTGGGGTTGAATCGCTGGTCGATCAGGCGTTTAATCAGGGAGGTTTTGCCAACACTGGGTTCACCGACCAATAAGACTTTGGCTTCGTGGAGCGGGCGGGTAGAGTTACGGAGTTGGCGGAAGTAGTTGAGGATGTCTTCAACTGAACCTCGCAAAATCTCAGGGGCGATCGGTAAAGGATTATCGCTTAAGTAAAGTCTCCTTAAGTTAGATAAATTTGCGAGACAAGTGGGAATATAGCAATCCCAAGTCATTTATGAGAATGGGAAGGGACATAGTGAATCTCTATCAGTAGATATAGGATTGGCTTCTCTCATGAATCATCTGGGATTGCTATAGTCTCAAGTTTATTGTCGTTTAGGTCAAGCTTTCGGAGATTCGTTAATTGGCCGATCGCGTCGGGGATGACGCTGATTTGATTGCGACTGAGGTGAAGCTGTTGGAGATAAGTTAATTGGCCGATCGCCGCCGGGATGAAGCTGATTTGATTGACACTGAGGTGAAGCTGTTGGAGATGAGTTAATTGGCCGATCGCCGCCGGGATGAAGCTGATTTGATTGACACTGAGGTGAAGCTGTTGGAGATGAGTTAATTGGCCGATCGCGTCGGGGATGAAGCTGATTTCATTGCCCCTGAGGTCAAGCCCTTGGAGATGAGTTAATTGGCCGATCGCCGCCGGGATGACGCTGATTTGATTGCGACTGAGGTCAAGCTGTTGGAGATGGGTTAATTGGCCGATCGCGTCGGGGATGACGCTGATTTGATTGACACTGAGGTGAAGCTGTTGGAGATTCGTTAAGTGGCCGATCGCCGCCGGGATGACGCTGATTTGATTGTGACTGAGGTCAAGCTGTTGGAGATTGATTAATTGGCTAATTTGGGGTGATATTTCTGTAATTTTATTGTAAGAAATAGAAAGTATTTTTAAGTTTTGAAGCTGCCATATTTCTGACGGTAGATCTGTTAGTTGATTGCCAATATCTTCCCCTTTCTGCTTATCCCATTTCCCTAAAATCAACGTCTCCAACTGCGTCAGCTTACCAATCTCCCCTGGCAACTCCGTCAACCCCAACCCTGCCAGATCCAACTCCGTCCAGCCCTCAGCCGCCGCCCGGTCAATCAGTGCCAGCAATTCTTCCCGTGTCATCCCGCCTCACCCCCCATCATCCCAATTTCTATCACTACGGATCTAATCCTAAAATTTCCTTAACCGCCGTCAGCGCCACCGCAGACTGGTTCATCGCCTCAACCTTAGCAGCACGAAGATCCTGTAAATCCTCCAGATCCTCAAGCAACGCTTGCACCTGCACAAGTTCCGCATAGGGAATCACCGCAAAAGCAGGCTTACCATCTTTAGAAATAAACTCTGGATGTAGATCGATCATCATTTCTTCAGTATCAACCATACTACTCGCGTCACCCTCTCCGGCTCCGTCTCCCTATCCCCCATTATCGCCTCACCCAACCTTCCTTAGCCCTCTGGCCGCCGTTACGAAAAGTGTGATACATTATCGTATCTGTATAGAACACCCATACTTCACTCAGGATGCTGCCAACCGGGTTACCAGAAGAGTTTAGGCGTGCCGAAGCATTGCTTAAACGAGGAGAGTGCCCATCAGAAGACGATCTGAGGTACATCTGCCAAACAGACCCCATCTGGCTAGAATACCTGGGTCCGTCTGAAAAGCAGCAAGCGATCGACTGTTGGGAAGAATACGAGGAGATCTGAGCAATGACCGTTGCATCACAATTAGCCCAGTTAAATGAATGGTTAGCCGCGATCGGCGATCGCACTATCTATCTAGCCATCAGTGGCGGCACCGAACCCATCGCCAGAGACCAACTACTCGAACTCGCCCAACGCTGCGAATGGGCTAACATCGAGACCGACACCAGACTGCCCAACGTCTTCCCCCGCTACCTCGTCATGGGATATGGCGACTTCCTCGACTATTGCCGTTCCGGCGGTCGCTCCGAATCTGCCAAAGCCTACTTCCTCACCGCCTGCTCACCCTAGTCACCTCGCCAGTGCGTCTGATCTCGAAGCTTGGTTAACAACTCAATTATCAGAGTAGACGGGCGCGAGCGATCGCCGATTCACCGAGTTGGATTGTCAACGCCCTCGCACTGCCCCTCACCGCCCATGATCGATCACGATCGCCTGTTCAAAGAACTGATTACCACCTTCTTCGTGGAATTCCTGGAACTGTTCCTGCCCCACGTTGCTGATGCCATTGACCGCACCTCAATTCGGTTCCTCCCCCAAGAGTACTTTGCCGACCTCACCAGCGGCGAAGACCAGATCGTCGATTTACTCGCCGAAGTCCAACTCGCCGAGGAAACAATGGGCTTTTTGATCCATCTCGAAGCCTAATCCTACAGCGAACGCCTGTTTAGCCGCCGCATTTTTTTCTATTTCGCCCGTCTGCACCAAAAGTACCTAAAACCCATCTACCCCATTGTCATCTTCTCCTTCGACGAACCCCAACGCGAAGAACCCCACACCTACACGATGACCCTACTGGGGCGCGACATCCTGAGCTTTAACTTCGAGTCAATCCAACTCAACCGGCTCAACTGGTGCGACTACCTCAACCAACCCAACCCCGTCGCCGCCGCCCTCATGGCCAAGATGAAGATTGTCCCCAGCGATCGGCCCAAAGTCAAAGCCGAATGCCTGCGCCTACTCGCCACCCTGAAACTGGACCCCGCCCGCACCCGTCTCATCTCTGGCTTCATCGACACCTACCTACGCCTCAATGCCCAGGAAACCCAGATCTTCCAAACCGAGATTGCTAGACTAGAGTCACAGCAACAGGAGGGCGTTATGCAAATTGTCACCAGTTGGATGGAAGAAGGCATCGAGCAAGGCAGGACACAGGGCGAACGATCGCTCATCCTCCGCCTACTGAACCGCCAGGTCGGGGAGTTACCCGATGGACTGCGATCGCAAATTGAAACCCTCTCCATCCCCCAACTAGAGAGCCTCGGCGACGCCCTCCTCGATTTTGCCAGCGTGTCTGATCTTGAAGCTTGGTTTTCAACCCACTTGCCAGAGTCGGTGTAAGGGAGCAGCCACTCACCCATTCGTCGATGCGGCTGATATTGCGGCAGCTGACCAAAGCTCTTTGACACACTCTCCGTATTGCCCAATATTCTCTTAGAGACTTCCAGAATTAAGCCTCCATGACGGCTAAATCTACGCCCAAATAAGTCACTTAGAAAAGGCCCTATTACGATCGCCCAGTCTGACTTGAAAACACCGATCAAGGTACCTCTAGGACTAACTGCTGATAACTAAAGGCTCCGGTTTCAGGATCACAAACTAATGGCAATAATAGCCCCGCGATCGCATTCTGGACTAAATACTTAGGCAACAGCCATTGCAATAATTTGGCTCGCCAGGGTCGCCGGAAATAACGCTGGGCTAGGGCTTGCACCTCATAGAGGTTGGGAAGAATCGCCTGGGTTTGATCCTGCTGCCCGATCGCGGTAAACCCTACCGACTCTGCCACCGCTAGCCAATCCGCCAGAACCGGAAACCCATGCCGTACCGCCATTGTCACCTCGGTTAACTGCATCGCCAGTTGCATCTCTGGGCTAAACGTGGCTAAATCTGCCCGACGGTAGCCGTCAAACACCACCAGTCGTCCGCCCGGTTTCAATACCCGGTACAGTTCCGTCAACACGGTTTTGCTATCGGCGGCATGACACAGGCAATCCACCCCAAAGGCCAGATCAACACTGCGATCGGGCAGGTCTAATTGGTTGAAATCCCCGACCCTAAACGCAAGATTCGGGATTTGGGCGGCTTTGCAGCGGGCAATCTGGACATGATGCGGGGTCAGATCTACCCCGATAATATTGACTGTTGGATGCTCCTGGGCCAAAAACACGCTATTAAATCCCTTCCCGCTCCCCAGTTCCAAGACCTGCTGCGCTTGTATGGCCTGGATCTGGGCCGAAACAGAGCGGGGTTGGGCATAATACCCCTCCGGCGCAAACACCCCATCCTCATTGAGCGCAAAATGGACACAATCCTGTAACGAATGGTATCGGCGATAGCCCGGTTCACTGTCCGTATAGTAGCGAATCGTAATATCACGATCGTAGTCGGCCAACACCCGATCGACCGGGAAACGCTGCTGGATTAAGGCCAGGGCCGCCGTTAACGTTAAGGGATGGGCCAGCGCTGCGGCATCGATCTTCCTGTTCACTGCTTGTCAAATATTGATTTTAATAGTACAAAAATACCTATGAGCCGATCTTAACCAGGTCCGATCCTAATCAGGGGGGATAAACGCCTTGACCTTATCGACAAATGCTTGGTGATCAATCACCGGTTTCGAGATATAGTCATCGGCACCACTCTGGGCCAGGAGATGTTCGCGATCGCCGCGCATGGCATGGGCGGTAATCAAAATTACCGGCAAGTCCGCCGTGGCCGGGTCCGCCTTCAGCATTTGGGTGATCCGAATCCCATCTACTTGCTTGCCCTGGTAGAAACTGCGCGCCAGCGAGACATCCATGAGGATAATATCCACCGCCCGCGCTTGGGCCAATTGCAGCACCTCCTCCACGTCCTCCGTATGTTTGACCGCCAATTCCCCCCGTTTGGTTAACACTTTGGCAAAGACACGGGCGTTAACCAGATCGTCCTCCACAATTAAAACAGTTCCCATTTTGCTGTCCTTTGTGTTTTCATGCATCTGCGGCGAGGTGCGCATCCATCCCCGTATCCTGACGATTGAGGAATCCTACGCATGGCAAAGCAATTAAACCTGCTCTCATCCGGCCAGGTCGTCACCACGGCCCTCCACACGGAGATGCAGCGATCGTACCTAGAGTATGCCATGAGCGTCATTGTCGGACGAGCGCTCCCCGATGTGCGGGATGGCTTGAAGCCTGTCCATCGGCGCATTCTCTATGCCATGCACGAGTTGGGCTTGACCCCCGATCGCCCCTACCGCAAGTGTGCCAGGGTTGTCGGCGATGTCCTCGGTAAATACCATCCCCACGGCGATCAGGCGGTTTACGATGCCCTAGTGCGGCTGACGCAAACCTTTGCCAGTCGGTATCCCCTCCTGGATGGTCACGGCAACTTTGGGTCGATCGATGATGATCCCCCTGCTGCCATGCGGTACACCGAAACCCGATTAGCGGCAGTCAGTCACGAAGCACTTCTCGGTGAACTTGGGGCCGCCACTGTGGACTTCACCGACAACTTTGATGGCTCTCAGCAGGAACCGATCGTCCTCCCCGCCCAACTGCCGATCCTGCTGATCAACGGTTCGTCGGGGATTGCCGTGGGCATGGCGACCAATATCCCGCCCCATAACCTGGGGGAAATTGTCGATGGCCTCATTGCCCTGATCGATCGTCCGGATCTCCCAGATGCAGACTTGTTCCAAATTATACCTGGTCCTGACTTTCCAACAGGCGGGGAAATTGTCGGCAGCAGCGGCATTCGTGAGGCGCAACTGACGGGGCGGGGCAGTATTCCCGTGCGGGGGGTGGCCCAACTGGAGGAAATCCAACCGGGGCGGGGTCGCCACCGTCGCAATGCGATCGTGATTACGGAATTGCCCTACCAGGTGAACAAGGCGGGGCTAATTGAAAAAATCGCCGATCTGGTCAACCAGGGGAAAATCGACGGCATTGCCGATCTGCGGGATGAAAGCGATCGCGAGGGGATTCGGGTGGTGGTGGAACTGAAGCGGGAGGCCAATCCCCAATCAGTGCTGGATCACCTGTATAAGCAAACCCCCCTGCAAAATAACTTTGGGGCGATCCTGCTGGCCTTGGTAGAAGGGCAACCGCGCCAACTGAGTTTGCGCCAGATCCTGACCGAGTTTCTCCAATTCCGGGAGGCCACCCTGACCCGGCGCTATCGCCATGAGTTGGAGCAAACGGAAAAGCGCTATCACCTCGTCGAAGGGATGTTGCGGGCACTGGCCCACCTAGATGCGGTGATTGACTTGCTGCGCCAAGCTCCGGATGGGGGCACCGCGAAATTACAGCTTCAGCAACAGTTTGAGTTTAGCGATCGCCAAGCCGATGCGATCCTAGCCATGCCCCTGCGGCGGTTGACCGGGCTGGAGCAAACCAACCTGCAAACTGAATTTGAGGAACTGACCCAGCAAATCCAAACCCTGCGGCACCTTTTGGCCGATCGTCGGGAATTGCTGAAAACCCTGAAGAAAGACCTGCGTGCCCTGAAACGCAAATATGCCGATCCCCGGCGAACCCGCATTGTTGAAAATGAAGCTTCGCTGCTGCAAGCCAGACAGGAGGAAGTCACCGATACCGACGAGGCGGCAACCGTCACCCCCCTGATGCCCGCTGCGGCTCCCCCGCCGTTCGCGCAGCGTTCCCAACGGGAAATCGAAGAAGTGGTCTTAGCCCTAACCCATCGTGGCTATGTGAAGCGCCTATCCCCCCGTGCCTTCCAACGGCAGCAACGGCAACGGCAGGCTGAACTCACGGCCCCTCCCCAGATCACGCCCCTGGAAGATACCCAGGATGTGCTGCTCTATGCGCAACTGGCCAACACCGCCCAGGAGTTACTGGTGGTGACCCATAGCGGGAAGGCGTATACGGTAGCGATTCGCGACATTCCCCCCACCGCAGGTCGATCGCGGGGAACCGCGATCGTGAGCCTGTTACCCCCAGCCATGCAGACCGGTCCAGAACCGTTCGCGCAGCGTTCCCAACGGGAGATCGTCGCCCACGTGGTCCTGCCCGAAACCGTCAGCGAAGCGGATGAACTGGTCCTCCTGAGCCAGCAGGGGCGGATCAAGCGGATTCCCCTGGCAGAGGTCACCCACCTGACCAATCGCGGTTTGGTGGTCACTAAACTCAAGGACGGGGATACCCTGGGCTTTGCCGTACCGATCCAGGCGGCGCAGCAATTGGTCTTGGCGACATCGGGTGGGCGGTTGTTGCGTTTGCCCATCACCGCCGAGACGGTCCCGTTGATGAATCGCAATACCCAGGGGGTACAGGCCCTGCGGCTACGACCACGGGAATGGGTGGTGGGCTGTGTACCGATTGTGGGCAGTCCGGATCTCCTGTTGGTGTCGCAGCAAGGATATGCCAAGCGCCTACCGTTGAATAGGTTACGCCTGGGCCAGCGGGGCGAATTGGGGACCCATGCCTTCCAGTTTGCCACCAAGACGGATGTGTTAGTCACAGTCCTAGCGGCTCCCCCAACGGCAACGCTCTCTCTGCTGACCAATACCCACCGTTGGCTACAAGTCCCGATCGCGCACATTGGGGTGTGGGGACGGGATGGCAGTGGCGATTTCCCGTTGGGAACGCTGCGCGAACGGGGGGAGGTGATTACGACCGTTGCCGTCCTCGATGCGGTCCTAGAGGATGATGCCCCTTAAATACCTTGAATACCTTGAATATCAGTCGAGCCAAGACGATGAACCCTGAACCTGCCCTCCAACCGTGGGATGACCATAACCAAGCTCTGATGGCCCAAGTCCACCCGGCGGATTGGGTGAACCCCCAACCGGCAGCCTGCTATGACCTAGTGGTGATTGGGGCCGGGACAGCGGGCCTGGTGGTGGCGGCGGGGGCAGCGGGGCTAGGGATTGGCCTGAAGGTGGCGTTGATTGAAAAAAGCTTGATGGGGGGGGACTGCCTGAATGTGGGCTGTGTCCCCTCCAAGTGTCTGATTTCGGACGGGCGGGCGGTGGCGGCCCTGCGGGAGGGGGCGATACGCCTTGGGCGTCGCGAAGCTATCACGGTTGATTTTGCAGCAGTGATGGCCCGGATGCGCCAAATTCGAGCCGACATGAGTCACCATGATTCCGTCCATCGCTTCCAGGGCTTGGGGGTGGATGTGTTTTTAGGCACGGCCCAGTTTGTCAATGAGCGAACGATTTCCTGTTGGGAACGCTGCGCGAACGCGGTCAAGGAGCATCAACTGCATTTTAAGAAAGCGGTGATTGCTACGGGGGCACGGGCAACCCAGCCAGCGATTCCTGGCTTAGCGGCAGCGGGCTATTTAACCAACGAAACGGTCTTTTCCCTGACGGCCTGTCCCCCTCGGCTGGCAGTGATTGGGGGCGGCCCGATCGGGTGTGAACTGGCCCAAGCCTTGCAACGCCTAGGGAGCCAGGTGACTCTGTTACATAACCATGCCCATGTGCTCGATCGCGAGGATACGGCGGCAGCAGCTATTCTCCAGGACCGCTTGCAACAGGAGGGGATAACCCTGATCCTGGAAGCTGCGATCGCAGAGGTCACCGTGACCGAGGCCGGTAAAGCGATCGTCTACCAACACCAAGGCACCCGCCAAACGATCGTGGTTGATGAAATTTTGGTGGGCACGGGCCGTACCCCCAACGTGGAAGGTCTGAATTTAGCCGCCGTTGGTGTGGAGTACACACCGCAGCGGGGGGTGATCGTGAATGACTATCTGCAAACCAGCAACCCCCGTATTTATGCCGCCGGGGATATTTGCCTGAACTGGAAATTCACCCATGCCGCCGATGCCGCCGCCCGCATTGTGATTAAAAATGCCCTGTTCGCTCCCTGGGGGCTGGGTCGGAGCAAGCTGAGCCAGTTGGTCATGCCCTGGGTCACCTATACGGACCCGGAGATCGCCCACGTGGGTCTTTATGAACACGAGGCGCAAGCGCAAGGAATCCCCACCCAGACGATTACCATCCCGTTCACTCAGGTCGATCGCGCCTGGATAGATGGGGAAACCGAGGGGTTTGTGAAGATTTTGCACAAGCGGGGGTCGGACCAGATCTTGGGGGCCACGATCGTCGCCCGTCATGCCGGGGACATGATTAGTGAAGTAACCCTAGCGATCGCCACGAAGCAGGGACTCAATGCTCTAGCGGGGGTCATTCATCCCTACCCCACCCAGGCCGAGGCGATCAAAAAAGCGGCGGATGCCTATCGCCGGACCCGCCTAACCCCCCGCACCCAATCCCTCCTCAAACTCCTGGCGAAGTTGAGCTAGTACACTACCGTGGGGGATCTGATGGGGCGTGCCCAAACCCTATCACACCGCGTTCGCGCAGCGTTCTCAACAGGACATCGGGCAGGCTGTACCCAGAGATTACGGGGGTCTTTACCCTGCTTTTCCGGGGGGAAAAAGATCTAGAGTGAAGGATGGGATGGGAGTAGCCTTGGGTCGGCTCCTATCATCACGAGGTGCTATGGCAAACCGGGAACATCTTAATATCCTCAAACAAGGCAGTTCGATGTGGAATAGCTGGCGCGAAGCCCACGCGGAGATTCTGCCGGATTTAGTCGGGGCGGATCTGGCCCGAACCGATTTGATGGCTATTAACTTCAGCATGGCCAACCTTAATGGGGTGGATCTGAGTGAAGCCTTCCTCGGGGAAGCGAATTTGATTGGGGCCAACCTGATCCGCGCCAATTTGCGCGGGGCCAACCTTGATAAGGCCAACTTGTTTGGGGCGGATTTCGTGGAGGCCATCCTCAAGGGGACGAATCTCATTGGCGCTAAGCTCAGTGGCGCAGACTTTACCGAAGCGTGCCTGATTCGAGCCAATTTCATTGATGCCAACCTGATTGGCGCACAGTTGATTGGCGCAGAACTCATTGGGGCCGATCTGAGCGGAGCTAAGCTGACCGAAGCGGATTTTCTCGGTGCCAACCTAACCGCTGCTGATCTGAGTGGGGCGAACCTCAAGGGGGCTGACCTCACCCGTGCCAATCTCACCAAGGCGGATTTGATTGGGGCCGATCTCACCAAGGCTGATGTGCGTAATGCCTATTTGATCAGTGTGGACTTCCGACGTGCAATTCTCAAGGGCACGGATTTTCGCAAAGCTCTCCTGCGGGGAGCCGATTTCCAGGATGCACTCCTCACGGATGCCGATTTCCGCGACGCGATCGTCAAGGGGGCCGTTTTTGGGAAAGCCCTAGGTCTTAGCGCTAGCCAAAAGGAGGATTTGGCCAGCCGGGGAGCGATTGTGAGTACATAACCCAGCGGTCCATGCCGACATTATGTGTCTCAATGTTGGTAGTATAGGCTTTAGCCTGAAACAGCCTAGAAAATTAACGACTAAAGTCGTTACTACGAACGCACCTATGAACACGCTACGATCGTGCGACCCAACCCAGCTCTCCTGAACAAACGTGACCTTTCCCTGGTCTACACATACCCCCCATTAAAGATCTGCTGTGCCGTAAACTTGAGGTCCGGGAAAAGAGCCGATTGGATCACATCATCGCCGCGAAATTGGCTCATTTGATATTCTTCATCAATGAGTTGGTAAATCGAAAGTGTGGGTTGCTTCGGTGAACCAATATAGCGCCGTCCACCACTCCCCAGGTAGTCAATCACCCAATACTCACAAATGCCTAGATATTCATAGTCTACTAATTTATAGGCGTAATCCGTCCGCCAATTGGCACTCACCACTTCAATAACCAGGGGAATACTCGCGCCGTTCGTTAAGGTAGAAACCTTGTCCCAAAGGGGTTCATTAGCTAGCGCTTCCCGATTGACTAACACCACATCGGGGCAATAGCTTGTGTTATCCCCCGCAACTTTAACGAGGGCTTGTTTGGGCAAAAAGTAGGGTAACTGCAACCGCCGAACTTCCAGACTCAGTTCCACATTGAGAAACCCAATGATTTCTTCATGTTTGCCGCTGGGCTGCATCGACATCACTTGTCCTCGAAAGAGTTCATAACCAGGGGCATCCGGCTTCCAGGCGAGAAATTCCTCAAACGACATCCCATTCGGTTTGGTATCAATCACACTACACCTCCCATAACAAACCCAAGGCCATTGACAAAACTCGGACTGGCGACCAGACGACCATCCCTTAACTGGCAACGGGTATCGATGCCCCTTACCAGGAGAGTATTGTAGGGAAGAATCGCCCAGCGGTAGCCAGAACGCGGATTAATTTTAGAGTTGCCAGAAGGCGGGATGATCGCTGAAAAGCGGGTGGAGGGACTCGAACTCACGACTGATGCGGTCGGTATTGAGTAGACAAACACGGTACCAAATACTCAAAATCTCACTATCCTGATCAGGGTGACAATAACGCAAACCCCTTGCGACGTAAGGAGTTTGACTTAAGCTGGTGACAGGATTTGAACCTGCGACCGGCTGATTACAAATCAGCTGCTCTACCGACTGAGCTACACCAGCAACCTGGCTCGCGTCGGGCACGGAACGGTGGCCACTAACGGAGTCTAGAGTTTGATCATAGCGCGATCGACTGCCCCCAGCAACGATCGCGATCGCTGCAATCCTCGTTCTCTCGCCTACAATCGCGGTGTTATGGGTCCCGCGATCGCTGGGGTCGAAAGAGGTGATCATGCTCAGGATGGTATAGGCGCGATCGCGTAGCGTCTCCAGAGGAGAATCGTCCGCCGATCGCCTTCAAAGCCGGACTGATCACATAGAGTGTCGTGCGAGTGAGATCCGCTGCTTCGGTCACCTGGGCCATCTCCGCCAGCGGCACAACGACCACCTGCTCATCGGGCCAACCGAGACGATAACATACGGCAACCGGGGTATCGGGGGGATAATGGGCGAGTAATTGGGCCTGGGCCGGGGTGACATGGCGGGCACTGAGATACAGGCACAGGCTGGCTTGATGGGCCGCTAAGGTCGCTAATTCTTCCCGCTCTGGCACCTGGGTACGCCCGCCGATCCGGGTCAAAATAATCGTCTGCACCTCCCCCGGCACCGTTAGCTCTACTCCCAGATGGGCCGCGGCAGCTTGAAAGGCGCTGATTCCTGGCACAACTTCAAAGGGAATATCGACAGCTACGAGGGCGGCGATTTGTTCATGAATGGCACTGTAGAGGCTGGGGTCACCGGACTGGAGGCGCACCACCGATCGCCCCGCCTGCACCCGATCGATCATCAGGGGCACGATCGTCTCTAGGGTTTGGTTCGCGGTACGCACGACTTCCGCATCCGAGCGAACCCCTGCGAGGATGGCTGGGGGAACCAGTGAGTTGGCCACCACCACCACATTGGCCTGGGCAATGAGCCGTTGGGCCTTAACCGTCAGCAGATCCGGATCACCGGGTCCAGCCCCGACGAAATAAACCGCAGGGGACAGGGGGGAATGGGCATCGGTCATTGGCATTGACAACACAGAAGGTGGACAGGGGGCTGCAAGGTAGCCTAGCAGGTTCAGTATCGCTCAGGGGGGTTAAAAAGGTAGCCACGACGATCGCCAGTTGTCCGGATCACCCTAGGGCTATCTGGAAAGGAGGAGTGGTAGATGCACCCTGATGCAGCCCTAGAGCAACCCTCTAGGGTTTCTTTCTTTTGACACCTTGCTTTGGGTACCTTGGCGTTAGCACGATCGTGATGGTCTGTAACGACGATCGCGATCAATCTGACGAGAGAGCCGACGACCGATCCAGTTGTCCGCTATGGTTGAGATACACGGCGGATTCCGGAAGTAAATCATGTGGGCGCGATCGTTCAACCAGCTATTCTCCAAGCAACGATTCTCAATCCAGCGATTCTCAATCCAGCGATTCTCAATCCAGCGATTCTCAATCCAGCGATTCTCAAAACCGATATTCTCCAAACGGCTATGGATGAGATTGCTGGGGGTATTGCTCCTGGCGATCTTGTGGGTGTTGTTGGCTGCCCGTCCCGCTTGGGCACAGGATAAGACGGTGAACTACACCTATGGGGAACTTCAGGGGCGAGACTTCTCGCACTTGGATCTGCGGCAAGCAGTTTTTGCGGCGGCGGATCTGCGGGAGGCGACCCTGGCCGGTTCCGACCTGACGCGGGCGATCTTCACCAAGGCAACCCTGCTGCATACGGATTTGACGGGGGCCAATCTCACCGACGCCCTCATCGATCGCGTTAACCTGGAGGGGGCCAATTTGACCAATGCGCAGTTTGTGGATGCGATCGCATCCCAAAGTAGTTTTTATCAAGCCACGATTACCGGGGCTGACTTTTCCGGGGCTATTCTTGATACTTACCAGGTAGTCCAATTGTGTCAGCGCGCCGAGGGGGTAAATCCGGTAACCGGCGTTGCGACCCGTGAGAGTCTAGGTTGCCGCTAACCCATGCGCTATTTTCCTGTTCCCTATCATTCAGTTGCATTGCCCATCGTGCTAACCCAATCGACACCATCCAGATCGATGCCATCCAGAGGTGAAATCCGCAATCAATGGCGGCAGCAATGTCGGCAGCAATGGCGACTCGTGCTGTGTGGGCTGCTCTGTCTGGTACTGAGCCTGGGGGTAGGCGGTGGTCCGGTCCTGGCAGAAACCCTGGCTTCGGAGGCGGTGCCAACCTCGGTGCGATCGATCCAGCCCTACCTCGATCGCGTTAGTCGCAACATTACGGAATTTCGCCTGGCTAATGGCCTGAAGTTCATTGTGTTGGAAAATCATCGGGCACCCATTGTTTCCTTCGTGACCCATGCGGATGTGGGCGGTGTGGATGAACCCGAAGGACAAACAGGGGTGGCCCACTTTTTAGAACATTTGGCCTTTAAGGGAACCCCCAAAATTGGCACTCAGGACTATGCTGCCGAACGACCTTTATTGGACCAATTGGATCAACTATTTGACCAGATCCAAGCTGCTAAAGCCAGTGGCAAAATCGAACAGGTCAAAAGCCTGGAGGCGCAATTCCAAACCCTGAAAGCCGAAGCAGCCACCTATGTGCGCCAGAACGAATTGGGCCAAATTGTGGAACAAGCCGGGGGGGTGGGGTTGAATGCAGCCACGTCGATGGATGCTACTCGCTATTTCTACAGTTTTCCGGCGAATAAGTTGGAGTTGTGGATGTCGTTGGAATCGGAGCGATTCCTAGAACCCGTTTTCCGCGAGTTCTTTGAAGAAAAGGATGTCATCCTCGAAGAACGACGGCTCCGCTTGGAAAATGATCCGATTAATCGGATGCTGGAAGAATTGCGGGCAGTGGCCTTTCAGGTGCATCCCTATCGCCGCTCCTTAATTGGCTATCAAGAAGATATTGAAAATTTGACGCGGGCCAATGTGCAGGCTTTTTTTGATGCCTATTATGTGCCAGCCAATTTAACGATCGCGATCGTCGGTGATGTAAATCCCCAAACGGTCAAGCGCATGGCCCAAGCCTACTTTGGTCGCTATCCAGCGGCCCCCAAACCCCCACCCTTGAGCGCGATCGAACCTGAGCAGCGGGAGCCGCGTGAACTGAGCTTGACAATGCCCACCCAACCCTGGTACTTCGAGGCATACCACGCCCCCGCGATGGCCGATCCCGATTATGTGATCTATGAACTGATGAGTGATTTGTTGAGCAGGGGCCGCACGTCCCGCCTCTATCGTTCTTTGGTGGAGCAGCAACAGATTGCTCTGGCTGCACGGGGATCGGTGGGTTATCCGGCCAATAAGTACCCTAATTTGATGTTGTTCTATGCCCTCAGTGCCCCTGATCACAGTTTGGACGAGATTGGAAAAGCCTTGCATCAGGAATTGGCGCGTCTGAAGACTGAACCCGTCGCTGAAGCTGAATTAGACCGGGTGAAAACGCAGGCACGGGCCAGTTTATTGCGATCGCTCGACTCCACAATGGGGATGGCTTCGTTGCTGGTGGACTATGAGGTAAAAACGGGCAGTTGGCGGAATTTGTTTGCGGAGATCGATCGGATTGCGGCTGTTTCCCCTGCGGACATCCAACGAGTTGCTCGTCAAACGTTCCGTCCAGAAAACCGTACGATCGGTCGCCTTTTGAGTGAGTCGTAGGGGGCATTTCACGATCATCTGAAATTCATGAACTAATATTCAATCTAATGAGGGAAACGATGACGTTCATCCAACCAAAAGTTCAAACGGAGGCTCCAGTCTCAATCCCATCAGAGATCCCCTTGGAGACATGGGTGCCAGCCACCTGGGAAACGTTTGTTGCCTTGGCAGATCAGCCTGCCTATGCGCAGAAAAAGGGATACTATTATCAAGGCCACATGCGGTTTGAACCGATGTCTACTGGCTCTGATCACTCTAATGACCATGCCTTAATTATGTTTGCGCTGTCGTTTTTTGCCGCATTTAATCGTATTCCGATGACAGCTAAAGATGGCTGTTTCTATCGCAAAGTTGCAGAAGTGTTGAATCTTAAGATTTCCTTTTCTAACAATAGACACACTAATCCTGTGGTAAGCTAGTTTTGTCAACAAAAGACTAATTTTTGGAGCCAGTGGACATAACTGATATTTTCACACATAA
>Ga0209207_1000172_pt1 | contig 48046 bp, 38 predicted proteins | sample SaghotsprinmetaG_FD_184140 | JGI IMG/M metagenome (GOLD analysis project Ga0209207, IMG submission 184140) | Hot spring microbial communities from South Africa to study Microbial Dark Matter (Phase II) - Sagole hot spring metaG (SPAdes) (version 3) | ecosystem: Environmental > Aquatic > Thermal... | reverse complement strand
ATTCCATCTACTGGGCCAGTTTCAGTGTTCTGGCGATGGCGCTGGGCGGTTTGATGCTGGTATTGCAGCCCGTTCCCGGGCGAGAGCAATGACTGACGGCGGCAGACTGCTGCCGCAGCGGTATCACGCCTGGAAGCGATGGATGTTCGACAGCTGCTTGTTCGGCTTCGGATTCCTGCGATAGACCAGCGCCATTTTGCCGATGGTCTGCACCAGTTCGCATTTTCCGATTGCGCACAGCTCTTCCATCAGGGCGCGGCGATCTTCGCGCTCGGTAAGGCGGAACTGGATCTTGATCAGTTCGTGATCGTTCAGGGCTCGCTCCAGTTCGGCTTGAACGCCTTCGGTCAGCCCGTTTTCGGCAACGATCAGCACCGGTTTCAGATGATGGCCGATGGACTTGTACTGTTTCTTCTGCTCGTTGGTGAGCGGCATATTTCGACCCTTGCGTCAGAACCCTTGAAAAACGGCGGCTAGTGTAACCGAGAGGTGCAAGGCCGCACAGGTGAGCGATCGGTTTGGCAGGCTGTGTAGCCAGTCTGTCATTGGTGGAACCTTGTGATCGCGAACGCAGCCCCAATATGAGAGCTGTGTGGACTGCCAGCCATCGTGACGCAGTGCTTTCTGCGAAACGGCGCGCGATTCGGTCTCCGGATACTGCATTTGGCTCGGTTTTTTTGATCAAGATATTTCAGGATGCGCGCTCTACGCGTACCTGAAAGCGTTGCGGCAGGCGTTCGAGAGCATTCAGACAAGCAAAGCCGCGGTGGCCTCGCGACCGCTCCAGTGCGCAATATCTGCTTGTCCATGGCTTTACGGGTGTGCCGAACGAACAGACCCGTTTGTGCGAAAAGGCCGGTTTGGCGGTCTATTCATGCGGGCGTCGGCCAATGGACGGCCCCGTACGGCAAGGACTAGGCTGTTTCATGGGGTTACAGACCGACTGCCTGTTCCAGTGCGTTGTGTAGTAAGTTAGGCCGAGCAACCAACCGGCCGTCATGCGGGCCCGCGGACACGGGTTTGCTCCAGAGGGTAGTTAATTTGAACGACATGGCAAAAAACCTGATCCTGTGGCTGATCATCGCCGCCGTCCTGGTCACGGTGATGAACAACTTCTCCAGCCCGAGCGAGCCGCAGACGCTGAACTACTCGGACTTCCTTGAGCAGGTCAAGGAGGGGCGCGTGGAGCGCGTGACCGTCGATGGTTTTGTCATCATCGGCAAGCGTAGCGACGGCGACACCTTCAAGACCATTCGCCCTGCGATCCAGGACAACGGCCTGATCGGCGATCTGCTCGACAACAATGTGCTGATCGAGGGCAAGCAGCCTGAGCAGCAGAGCATCTGGACACAGCTGCTGGTGGCCAGCTTCCCGATCCTGGTGATCATCGCCGTGTTCATGTTCTTCATGCGGCAGATGCAGGGCGGTGCTGGCGGCAAGGGCGGGCCTATGAGCTTCGGCAAGAGCAAGGCTCGCCTGCTCTCCGAGGATCAGGTCAAGACCACCTTCGCTGACGTCGCCGGTTGCGACGAGGCCAAGGAAGAAGTGCATGAGCTGGTGGAGTTTCTCCGCGACCCGGGTAAATTCCAGCGTCTCGGCGGCCGTATTCCGCGTGGCGTGCTGATGGTCGGTCCGCCCGGTACTGGTAAGACGCTGCTGGCCAAGGCGATTGCCGGTGAGGCGAAGGTGCCGTTCTTCACTATCTCGGGTTCGGATTTCGTCGAGATGTTCGTCGGTGTCGGCGCCAGCCGAGTCCGCGACATGTTCGAACAGGCAAAGAAGCACGCGCCTTGCATCATCTTCATCGACGAGATCGACGCGGTCGGTCGTCATCGTGGTGCCGGCCTCGGCGGCGGGCACGACGAGCGCGAGCAGACCCTCAACCAGTTGCTAGTGGAGATGGACGGCTTCGAGATGAACGATGGCATCATCGTCATCGCGGCCACCAACCGTCCCGACGTGCTCGATCCGGCGCTGCTGCGTCCGGGCCGCTTCGATCGGCAGGTGGTCGTAGGCTTGCCGGACATCCGCGGTCGCGAGCAGATTCTCAAGGTGCACATGCGCAAGGTGCCGGTCAGCGAGAACGTCGAGCCGGCGGTCATCGCCCGCGGTACGCCGGGTTTCTCCGGTGCGGACCTGGCCAACCTGGTCAACGAGGCGTCCCTGTTCGCTGCGCGGGCCAACAAGCGCATCGTCGAAATGCGCGAGTTCGAACTGGCCAAGGACAAGATCATGATGGGCGCCGAGCGCAAGTCCATGGTCATGTCTGAGAAAGAGAAGCTCAATACCGCGTATCACGAGGCTGGGCACGCCATCGTCGGGCGCGTGGTGCCCGAGCATGACCCGGTCTATAAGGTTTCCATCATTCCTCGCGGGCGGGCGCTGGGTGTCACCATGTTCCTGCCGGAAGAGGATCGCTACAGCCTGTCGAAACGCGCACTGATCAGTCAGATCTGCTCGCTGTTTGGTGGTCGAATCGCGGAGGAAATGACCTTGGGTTTCGAAGGCGTCACCACTGGCGCTTCCAACGACATCATGCGCGCCACTCAGTTGGCGCGGAACATGGTGACCAAGTGGGGCTTGTCGGAGAAGCTTGGCCCGCTGATGTATGCCGAAGAGGAGGGTGAAGTCTTCCTCGGTCGCAGCGCTGGCAGTCAGCATGCCAACGTTTCCGGCGAGACCGCCAAGCTGATCGATGAAGAGGTGCGCAGCATCATCGATCACTGCTATGGCACCGCCAAGCAGATACTCACCGAGAACCGCGACAAGCTGGACATGATGGCCGAAGCACTCATGAAGTACGAAACCATCGATGCACCGCAGATCGATGACATCATGGCGGGCCGTCCGCCGCGCGAGCCACGTGACTGGGAAGGTGGCGGTACCGGCGCGTCCGGGACGCCGGCCGTGCCGGATGACAATCGTCCGCAGACGCCGATTGGTGGTCCCGCCGGGGAGCATTGAGGGTAGCGTCGACCGAACATTCATCGGTCGGCTGTCAAAAGGCTGTATCCAGAAGGGGCGCATAGGCGCCCCTTCTGGTGTAAATTGTCCACCCCGTTGTGCCATGGTGGTGCAGCTGGCGTGGATCGCCTGCCCAGGGCGTCCGGCCTGAACGTACAAGGCTCGTGAATGAACAACTCGTCTTCACCTGCTCGACTGGTCTGCGGCAGTCGAGTCCTCGATCTTTCCCATCCCCATGTCATGGGGATTCTCAATGTCACCCCCGATTCCTTTTCCGATGGTGGTCGCTTCGCCGAGCGCGATGCGGCATTGCGGCACGCCCAGGCGATGGTTGCAGCAGGGGCTACGCTGATCGATGTGGGTGGGGAGTCGACCCGTCCTGGCGCGCGTTCGGTTTCGCCGACCGAGGAGCTGGAGCGGGTCGCCCCCACTGTCGAGGCTATTGCTGGCGAGCTGGATGTCGTGATCTCGGTGGACACCTCGACGCCTGCGGTGATCCGCGAGTGCGCGCGGCTGGGCGCCGGTTTGATCAACGACGTGCGCTCGCTACGACGCGATGGTGCATTGGATGCAGCGGCCGACACCGGTTTGCCGGTCTGTCTCATGCACATGCGCGGCGAGCCCGGGGATATGCAGAACGATCCGCGCTATGACGATATCACTGCGGAAGTTGCGTCGTTCCTAGGTGAGCGAATGGCGGCGTGCGCAGCGGCAGGCATTCCGGCAGAGCGCATCGTGCTCGATCCGGGGTTCGGCTTTGCCAAGACGCTGAATCACAACCTCGTGCTGTTCAAGCATATGGAAAAGCTTCACCGACTGGGGCGTCCGCTGCTGGTGGGCGTGTCGCGCAAGAACATGATCGGTGGCGTGCTGGGGCGTCCGGTGGGTGAGCGGCTGTATGGCAGCCTTGCGCTGGCGGCCCTGGCCGTCAGCAAGGGGGCGCAGATCGTGCGGGTGCACGATGTGGCCGAGACGGTTGACGTAATTCGAATGATCGCTGCAGTGCAGGCGGCAGAGTAGGGAAGGCATCATGACTAGAAAGTATTTCGGCACCGACGGCATTCGCGGACATGTTGGGCAGGCGCCTATTACCCCGGATTTCATGCTCAAGCTGGGCTGGGCGGCAGGCATGGCCTTCCGCAAGCAAGGCAAGTGCCGCATCCTGATCGGCAAGGACACCCGAATTTCGGGCTACATGTTCGAGTCGGCGCTGCAGGCGGGGCTGTCGGCTGCGGGCGCCGATGTGTTGCTGCTGGGGCCGATGCCGACGCCAGCGGTTGCTTACCTGACGCGTACCTTCCATGCCGAGGCCGGCATCGTCATCAGCGCCTCGCATAATCCCCATCACGACAACGGCATCAAGTTCTTTTCCGGTCGCGGCACCAAGCTTCCCGACGAGGTCGAGCTGATGATCGAGGAGCTGATCGATACGCCGATGACTGTGGTCGAGTCGGCACAGCTGGGCAAGGCATCGCGGATCAACGATGCGGCCGGTCGCTACATCGAGTTCTGCAAGAGCAGCGTGCCGACCAGTACCGACTTCTCCGGGCTCAAGCTGGTCATCGATTGCGCCCATGGTGCTACATACAAGGTAGCGCCCAGCGTATTTCGCGAGCTGGGAGCCGAGGTTGTAGTGATCGGCGCGCAGCCGGACGGGCTGAACATCAATGCCGATGTCGGCTCCACCCATGTTGGCCAGTTGCAAAAGGCGGTGGTGGAGCATGGGGCTGATCTCGGGATCGCCTTTGACGGAGATGGCGATCGGGTGATGATGGTCGACCATACCGGTGCGGTCGTTGATGGTGACGAGTTGCTCTACATCATCGCGACCGATCTGCAGGAACGCGAACGCTTGACCGGCGGAGTCGTCGGTACCCTGATGAGCAACCTCGGGCTCGAGCTCGCCCTCAAGGCGCGCGAGATTCCGTTCTGCCGGGCCAAGGTGGGTGATCGTTACGTGATTGCCGAGATGCTGGATAAGGGGTGGGTTCTCGGTGGCGAGAATTCGGGACACATCGTCTGCGCCCAGCACACCACTACTGGCGACGCGATCATCGCGGCCTTGCAAGTAGTCCTGGCGCTGCGCCGGCGTGGCCAGACCCTCGCTCAGGAGCGTCTGGCGTGGCACAAGTGTCCGCAGGTGCTGATCAATGTGCGCTTCTCCGGCGATAGAGATCCGATCGCGCATCCCAGCGTCAAGGCTGCCTGCGACAGCGTTACAGAGCGCATGGGTGGGCGCGGGCGCGTGTTGCTGCGCAAGTCCGGCACCGAGCCGCTGGTGCGGGTAATGGTTGAGGGTGACGACGAAATACAGGTGCGCGGCATGGCGGAAGAGCTGGCCAAGGTCGTTACCGAAGTTTGTGCGTGAACGCGCTTGCCAGGGGCGCAGTCGTTGAGTAACATCTGCGCCCACTTTGACCGATGAGGTAAAGCATGCGTCGCCCCATGGTAGCTGGTAACTGGAAAATGAACGGTACCCGCGCTAGCGTCGCAGAGCTGATCGAGTCTTTTCAGCGTCAGGCACTGCCTGCAGCGGTTGAGATTGCGGTGTTTCCCTCCTTTGTGCATGTCAGTCAGGTCCTGGATGTTGTCGATGGGGCGCAAGTTTCCGTCGGTGCTCAGGATTGTGCCTTGCAGTCGGGTTTCGGGGCGCTGACTGGCGAGGTTTCGGCCGACCAGTTGGTTGATCTCGGTTGTGAGTGGGTATTGGTTGGGCACTCCGAGCGCCGCCTGGTATTGGGTGAGACGGACGAGGTGGTCAGCCAGAAATTTGCGGCAGCTCAGGCAGGCGGTTTGAAGCCTGTGCTGTGCCTCGGTGAGACGCTCGAGGAGCGCGAGGCTGGAAGAACGCTGGAAGTGGTGGCGCGGCAGTTGGGGCAGGTTCTCGCTGATCAAGGTGTCGAGGCGTTCCAGTCTGCGGTGATTGCGTATGAGCCCGTCTGGGCCATTGGGTCTGGCTTGACGGCTACGCCTGAGCAGGCGCAAGAGGTGCACGCCGCCATTCGCGATCAACTGGCGCGCAGCGATCGTCGCATCGCCGAAGGTGTAAGGCTGCTGTATGGTGGCAGCGTGAAGGCGGACAATGCCGCTGAGCTGTTCGCCATGGCGGATATTGATGGGGGGCTGGTTGGTGGAGCCTCTCTGAAAGCAGATGAATTCGGTGCGATCTGTCGCGCCGCGGGGAACTGAACAGATGTTGCAGACTGTTGTGATTGTGGTGCATCTGCTGGTTGCTCTTGGTGTGGTTGCGCTGGTGCTGCTGCAGCAGGGCAAGGGTGCGGACGCTGGTGCGTCTTTCGGTTCGGGTGCTTCGGCAACTGTTTTCGGAAGCCAAGGTTCTGCTACCTTTCTGAGTCGCTTTACTGCTATACTTGCCGGCGTTTTTTTTCTGACCAGCCTGGGTCTGGCGTTTTTCGCCAAGCAGCAAGCTGATCAGTTGTCCCAGGCAGGGCTGCCGGATCCAGCTGTGCTGGAAGTCCCGGCCAGCAAGCCAGCGGTTGAGGATGTGCCTGTGCTCGAGCAGCGCAAGCCGGCGGATACTGCAGGTGATCTGCCTGAGGTGGAAGAAGGGCAATAAGGTTTTTGCCGAGGTGGTGGAATTGGTAGACACGCTACCTTGAGGTGGTAGTGGCCATAGGCTGTAGGGGTTCGAGTCCCCTCCTCGGTACCAAACAAGCAGGCCCGCCTAGTGCGGGCTTTCTTGTGTTTAAGGGTTTCGGTTGACCGGTGTTGGTCGCGGGTCGTATAATTCGTGCCCAGTTTGACGCGGGGTGGAGCAGTCTGGTAGCTCGTCGGGCTCATAACCCGAAGGTCGTTGGTTCAAATCCAGCCCCCGCAACCAGTCGATAAAGAGCCCCTGTACAGGGGCTTTTTATTAGCTTGAGGCCAGGTCGCCGGCATTTACAGGCGGTCAAAAGGGATGGGCGTTTCGCCCATTTTTCATTTGTACAGCATGCGCGAGGGACTTCGATGTCGAGCAAGCTAGAACAGTTGCAGGCCTTGTTGGCCCCGGTGGTTGAGGCGCTTGGCTATCAGTGCTGGGGCATTGAGTTCATTTCCCAGGGGCGGCATTCACTGCTGCGAGTCTATATCGATCATGCCAATGGCATTCTCATCGACGATTGCGAGAAGGTGAGTCGTCAGCTGAGTGGCGTGCTCGATGTGGAAGATCCGATCAGCGTGGACTACACCCTTGAGGTTTCTTCTCCCGGTATGGATAGGCCCCTGTTCACCATTGAACAGTACGTGGCCCATGTCGGTGATCAGGTAAAAATTAAGCTGCGCTCGCCCTTCGAGGGCAGGCGCAATTTCCAGGGTCTTCTCCGTGGGGTGGAAGAGCAGGATGTCGTGGTGCTGGTGGATGACCATGAATACCTGCTGCCGATCGACATGATCGATAAGGCCAACATAATTCCCCGTTTTGACTGAGAGCGGATCCCGCGGACCCCAATGGATTGCGAAAGGCGAGGCGTACGATGAGCAAAGAAGTACTGCTGGTTGTGGAGTCGGTGTCCAATGAAAAGGGCGTACCGGCAAGTGTGATTTTCGAGGCGCTGGAGCTGGCGTTGGCCACGGCTACCAAGAAGCGCTACGAGGACGATGTTGATCTGCGTGTGGAAATCAATCGCCACAACGGCAGCTACGAAACCTTCCGTCGTTGGACGGTCGTCGACGATGAGCACTTCGAGGACCCGGCTCACCAGCTGGCGCTCGATCAGGCTCAGGAACGCAACCCGGACGCCAAGCTCGGTGATGTGTTCGAAGAAAAGATCGAGTCCATCGAGTTCGGCCGGATCGCGGCGCAGACCGCCAAGCAGGTCATCGTGCAGAAGGTGCGCGAGGCCGAGCGCGCTCAGGTCGTTGAGGCCTATCGCGACCGCGTCGGCGAGATCATTTCCGGTACGGTGAAGAAGGTCACTCGTGACAGCGTCATCGTCGACCTCGGTAACAACGCCGAGGCCCTGCTGGCCCGTGAAGACATCATTGCCCGCGAGACTTTCCGGGTTGGCGCCCGCGTTCGTGCGCTGCTCAAGGAAATCCGCACCGAGAACCGCGGCCCGCAACTGATCCTGTCGCGTACTGCGCCGCAGATGCTGATCGAGCTGTTCCGCATCGAGGTGCCGGAGATCGCCGAAGGCCTGATCGAAGTGATGGGCGCCTCGCGGGATCCGGGCTCGCGCGCCAAGATTGCCGTGCGCTCGAAGGACAAGCGAATCGATCCCCAGGGCGCTTGCATCGGCATGCGTGGTTCGCGCGTGCAGGCGGTATCGGGAGAGATCGGTGGCGAGCGCGTCGATATCGTGCTGTGGGACGAGAACCCGGCACAGTTCGTCATCAATGCCATGGCGCCGGCGGAAGTCGCGGCGATCATCGTCGACGAAGACGCGCATGCCATGGATATCGCAGTCGCTGAGGACAACCTGGCCCAAGCCATCGGACGCGGCGGTCAGAACGTGCGCCTGGCCAGTCAGCTGACCGGCTGGACACTCAATGTCATGACCGAAGCGGATATCCAGGCCAAGCAGCAGGAAGAGACCGGCGACATTCTGCGCAACTTCATCGAAGAGCTGGACGTGGATGAAGAGCTGGCGCAGGTCCTGGTGGAAGAGGGCTTCACCTCCCTCGAAGAGATTGCCTACGTCCCCATGGAGGAAATGCTTGGCATCGAAGGCTTCGACGAGGACATCGTCAATGAGCTGCGTACGCGGGCCAAAGATCGCCTGCTGACCAAGGCCATCGCCAACGAAGAGAAGCTGGCGGATGCTCAGCCGGCTGAAGATCTGCTGGCACTCGATGGCATGGATAAAGAACTGGCGGTCGAGTTGGCCGTGCGGGGCGTCATCACCCGCGAAGACCTGGCCGAGCAGTCGATCGACGACCTGCTCGACATAGACGGCATCGATGAAGAACGTGCCGGCAAGCTGATCATGGCCGCCCGAGCCCATTGGTTCGAGTAAGTATTTAGCGGCCTGAGGAGAGAAATGCATGACGCAAGTCACGGTGAAAGAACTGGCCCAGGTGGTCGACACACCGGTCGAGCGACTGCTTCAGCAGATGCGTGAGGCAGGACTGTCGCACACCAGCGCCGAGCAAGTAGTGACCGATAACGAGAAGCAGGCCCTGTTGGCGCATCTGAAAAGCAGCCATGGGGCAAAGGTGGACGAGCCGCGCAAGATCACATTGCAGCGCAAGACCACCACCAAGTTGAAAGTGGGCGGCAGCAAGACCATCAGCGTCGAAGTTCGCAAGAAGAAGACCTTCGTCAAGCGTAGCGCCGAGGAGATCGAGGCCGAACAGCGCCGCGAACTCGAGGAGCAGCGTGCTGCCGAAGAGGCTGCCCGTCTGAAGGCCGAGCAAGAGGCACGCGAGCGTGCCGAAGAAGAGGCGCGTCGCCAGGCCGAAGCGGCCAAGGCCCAGACTGCCGAAACGGCTGCTCCGGCCGCTGCCGAGTCGGCGTCGAGCGCCGAGCCGGCGCAGGTAGTGGCGGCGGTAGAAGCTGCTGCATCTGCCCCGGAGCGCAAGAAGGAAGAGCCGCGGCGCGTCGAGAAACCTCGCAGCGATGACGACGAGCGTCGTGATCGCAAGCATGCGCAGCATCGTCCCTCGCTCAAGACCAAGGCGCCGTTGGCGCGTACCGTACGTAGCGGTGAAGACGAAGCCGATGGCTTCCGTCGCGGGGGCCGTGGCGGCAAGAGCAAGCTCAAGAAGCGTAACCAGCATGGGTTCCAGAGCCCAACAGGACCAGTCGTGCGTGAAGTGTCGATCGGCGAGACCATCACTGTGGCCGAACTGGCCCAGCAGATGTCGGTGAAAGCGGCCGAAGTCATCAAGTTCATGTTCAAGATGGGTTCGCCGGTCACCATTAACCAGGTGCTGGATCAGGAGACCGCTCAACTGGTCGCCGAAGAACTGGGCCACAAGGTCAAGCTGGTCAGCGACAACGCGCTGGAAGAACAGCTGGCCGAGCTGCTGAAGTTCGAAGGCGAGTCGGTCGCCCGTGCGCCGGTCGTGACCGTCATGGGTCACGTCGACCATGGCAAGACCTCGCTGCTCGACTACATTCGTCGTGCCAAGGTGGCGGTCGGCGAAGCCGGCGGTATCACCCAGCACATCGGTGCCTATCACGTCGAGACCGAGCGTGGCATGGTCACTTTCCTTGATACCCCGGGCCACGCGGCGTTTACCGCCATGCGTGCACGCGGCGCCAAGGCCACCGATATCGTGATTCTGGTCGTGGCCGCCGACGACGGCGTCATGCCGCAGACCCAGGAAGCGGTGCAGCACGCCAAGGCGGCGGGTGTTCCGATCGTGGTCGCGGTGAACAAGATCGACAAGCCGGAAGCCAACCCGGACAACATCAAGAACGGCCTGGCCGCGCTGGATGTGATTCCGGAAGAGTGGGGCGGCGATACACCGTTCATCCCGGTTTCCGCCAAGGTCGGCACCGGTGTCGACGAGCTGCTCGAAGCGGTGCTGCTGCAGGCCGAGATTCTTGAACTGAAGGCAACGCCTTCGGCTCCGGGTCGCGGTGTGGTGGTCGAATCGCGCCTGGACAAGGGGCGTGGCCCGGTTGCCACCGTCCTGGTTCAGGACGGTACGCTGCGCCAGGGTGATATGGTCCTGTGTGGTGTGAACTTCGGCCGCGTGCGGGCCATGCTCGACGAGAATGGCAAGCCGGTGAAGGAAGCCGGTCCGGCCATTCCGGTGGAGATTCTTGGTCTGGACGGTACGCCGGAAGCCGGTGACGACCTCACCGTGGTCGCCGACGAGAAGAAGGCCCGCGAAGTCGCCTTGTTCCGTCAGGGCAAGTTCCGCGAAGTGAAGCTGGCCCGTGCTCACGCCGGCAAGCTCGAGAACATCTTCGAGACCATGGGTCAGGACGAGAAGAAGACGCTCAACATCGTGCTCAAGGCCGACGTGCGTGGTTCGCTCGAAGCGCTGCAAGGGTCGCTCAACGGCCTGGGCAACGACGAGGTGCAGGTGCGCGTGGTCGGTGGCGGTGTCGGTGGTATCACCGAGTCCGATGCCAACCTGGCACTGGCGTCCAATGCGGTGCTGTTCGGCTTCAACGTTCGTGCCGATGCCGGCGCGCGCAAGATCGTCGAGGCCGAAGGCCTGGACATGCGCTACTACAACGTCATCTACGACATCATCGAGGACGTCAAGAAGGCGCTCACCGGTATGCTCGGCAGTGACGTTCGCGAGAACATCCTCGGCATCGCCGAAGTGCGTGACGTGTTCCGTTCGCCGAAGTTCGGCGCAATCGCCGGTTGCATGGTCACCGAGGGCATGGTGCACCGCAATCGTCCGATCCGCGTGCTGCGCGACGACGTCGTGATCTTCGAAGGCGAGCTGGAATCGCTGCGTCGCTTCAAGGACGACGTCGCCGAGGTTCGCGCTGGCATGGAGTGCGGTATCGGCGTGAAGAGCTACAACGACGTCAAGGTCGGCGACAAGATCGAAGTGTTCGAGAAGGTCGAAGTGGCGCGTTCGCTGTAAGCAAGCGTCAATCTGAAAGCTGGGAGCAAGGAGTCGGTGGTCGCCTGGGTGCGGTTACTGCTTCGAGCTTCCAGCTTTCGGCTTTTTAATCGGGTAGAAATTTATGGCCAAAGAATTCAGTCGTACCCAGCGTATCGGCGATCAGATGCAGCGCGAATTGGCGCTGCTTATCCAGCGTGAGATCAAGGATCCGCGTCTGGGCCTGATTACCATCACCGCGGTCGACGTCAGTCGTGATCTGTCCCATGCAAAGATCTTCATCACCATCATGGGGCAAGACGACGATCAGGAAGCAATCAAGGGCAACCTGCGCATCCTCAACGATGCTGCCGGATTCCTGCGGATGCAGCTGGGCAAGAGCATGAAGTTGCGCACTGTTCCGCAGCTGCATTTCAACTACGACGCCAGCATCCGTCGCGGTGTCGAGCTGAGCTCGCTGATCGAACGGGCGGTTGCCGAAGATCGCAAGCACAGCGACGAGCGCGGAGAATAAGCGTGGCCCAGGTCAAGCGTGTACGTCGCGACGTCAGCGGCATCATCCTGCTCGACAAGCCGCGCGGGTTCACCTCCAACGCTGCGCTGCAGAAGGTTCGCTGGCTGCTCAATGCTGAAAAGGCCGGCCATACCGGCAGCCTCGATCCATTGGCGACGGGGGTGTTGCCGCTGTGTTTCGGCGAGGCTACCAAGTTCTCGCAGTACCTCCTGGATGCGGACAAGGCCTACGAAACGGTCATGCAGCTCGGCGTGACCACTACCACCGCCGATGCCGAAGGCGAGGTGCTGGAACGCAAGCCGGTCGCGGTGACGCGCGAGCAGCTGGAGGCGCTGTTGCCGCAGTTCCGTGGCGACATCCTGCAGGTGCCGCCGATGTATTCGGCGCTCAAGCGCGACGGCCAGCCGCTGTACAAACTGGCGCGTGCCGGAGAGGTGGTGGAGCGCGAGCCGCGTTCTGTTAATATTGCGCGCTTGGAGTTGCTCGCGCTCGAAGGCGACAAGGCTCGCCTGGCCGTCGCCTGTAGCAAGGGCACCTATATCCGCACGCTGGTCGAGGATCTAGGCCAGCAGCTTGGCTGCGGCGCGCATGTCGCTGAACTGCGGCGCACCCAGGCCGGTCCGTTCGACCTGTCGCAGACGGTGACGCTCGAAACGCTTGAGCGTTTGCATGGCGAAGGTGGTGCCGAGGCGCTGGATGCCCTTCTGCAACCGGTGGACAGCGGATTGGAGCATTGGCCGCTGCTGCAGCTTTCCGAGCACAGCGCCTACTACTGGCTGCACGGGCAACCGGTGCGGGCACCGGAGGCACCGAAGTACGGCATGGTGCGCGTACAGGATAACAACGGCCGCTTCATCGGTATCGGTGAGGTGAGCGAAGACGGGCGTATTGCGCCGCGTCGACTGATTCGGTCGGAATGACCGGTACGCAGCGCGTTCGCGCGTTGCGTCAGAGGGTGGCTGTCAGCAGGCACGGTCATGCCTCTTTATTAAACACGGGGTCAATCCCCGGCCTGTTCACTCAAGGAGCCCTACCATGGCACTGAGCGTTGAAGAAAAAGCCCAGATCGTTAACGAGTACAAGCAAGCTGAAGGCGATACCGGTTCTCCGGAAGTGCAGGTAGCCCTGCTGACCGCCAACATCAACAAGCTGCAGGACCACTTCAAGGTCAACGGCAAAGACCACCACTCCCGTCGTGGTCTGATCCGCATGGTCAACCAGCGTCGCAAGCTGCTGGATTACCTGAAGGGTAAGGACACCACTCGTTACAGCGCCCTGATCGGTCGTCTGGGTCTGCGTCGCTAAGACGCACCCGAGCTGGAAGCCGGAAGCTGGAAGCCTGAAGTTGAAAGCCGGGACAACCCGCGCAATCAGCTTCGGTCTTCCAGCTTTCGGCTTTCTTGCAGGTCGCTTCGGGCCGACTCCCGTGCGTTCTGCCGATTTCCCCAAGGCAACAAAGAGAAGGAAAAACCGTGAATCCGGTAATCAAGAAGTTTCAGTTCGGTCAGTCGACCGTAACCCTCGAGACGGGTCGCATCGCCCGCCAGGCCTCTGGCGCCGTGCTGGTCACCGTCGATGACGACGTCAGCGTGCTGGTCACCGTGGTCGGTGCCAAGTCGGCCGATCCGAGCAAGGGATTCTTCCCGCTCTCGGTGCACTACCAAGAGAAGACGTACGCTGCGGGCAAGATCCCCGGTGGTTTCTTCAAGCGTGAAGCGCGTCCCTCCGAGAAGGAAACCCTGACCTCGCGTCTGATCGATCGTCCGATCCGTCCGCTGTTCCCGGAAGGCTTCCAGAACGAAGTGCAGGTCATCTGCACCGTCGTCTCCACCAGCAAGAAGACTGACCCGGACATCGCCGCGATGATCGGTACTTCGGCCGCTCTGGCCGTTTCCGGTATTCCGTTCGACGGCCCCATCGGCGCCGCGCGCGTGGCCTTCCATCCGGAAACCGGCTACCTGCTGAACCCGAACTACGAGCAGCTCAAGGCCTCCAGCCTGGACATGGTCGTGGCCGGCACCAAGGACGCCGTGCTGATGGTCGAGTCGGAAGCCAAGGAGCTGACCGAAGACCAGATGCTGGGCGCTGTGTTGTTCGCCCATGACGAGTTCCAGGTCGTGATCAAGGCCGTGGAAGAACTCGCCGCCGAAGCCGGCAAGCCGCGCTGGGACTGGACTGCTCCGCAGGCCAACACCGCGCTGCTGGATGCCATCCGCAGCGAGTTCGGTGCCGCCATCTCCGAAGCCTATACCATCACCATCAAGCAGCAGCGCTATGCCCGTCTGGACGAGCTGCGCGAGCAGGTCGTGGCCAAGTTCTCCGGTGAGGAAGGCCAGCCTTCCGCCGGCGAAGTGAAGGATGCCTTCGGCGAGATCGAATACCGCACCGTGCGCGAGAACATCGTCAACGGCAAACCGCGTATCGACGGTCGCGACACCCGTACCGTGCGTCCGCTGGCCATCGAAGTCGGCGTGCTGGACAAGACCCACGGCTCGGCACTGTTCACCCGTGGCGAAACCCAGGCGCTGGTCGTCGCCACCCTCGGTACCGCACGCGACGCTCAGCTGCTGGATACCCTGGAAGGCGAGAAGAAAGACGCCTTCATGCTGCACTACAACTTCCCGCCCTATTCGGTCGGCGAGTGCGGTCGCATGGGCGCTACCGGACGCCGCGAAATCGGCCATGGCCGTCTGGCCCGTCGTGGCGTCGCCGCCATGCTGCCGAGTGCCGACGAGTTCCCGTACACCATTCGCGTGGTGTCGGAGATCACCGAATCCAACGGCTCCAGCTCCATGGCGTCGGTCTGCGGTGCCTCGCTGGCGCTGATGGATGCCGGTGTACCGATGAAGGCGCCGGTTGCCGGTATCGCCATGGGTCTGGTCAAGGAAGGTGAGAAGTTCGCAGTCCTGACCGACATCCTGGGTGACGAAGATCACCTGGGCGACATGGACTTCAAGGTGGCCGGTACTGCCAAGGGCGTGACCGCTCTGCAGATGGACATCAAGATCCAGGGCATCACCGAAGAGATCATGGAGATCGCCCTGGGCCAGGCCCTGGAAGCGCGTCTGAACATCCTTGGCCAGATGAACCAGGTCATTGCCCAGTCGCGCAGCGAGCTGTCGGCCAACGCACCGACCATGCTGGCGATGAAGATCGATCAGGACAAGATCCGCGACGTGATCGGCAAGGGTGGCGCCACCATTCGTGCGATCTGTGAAGAGACCAAGGCATCGATCGATATCGAAGACGACGGCTCGATCAAGATCTTCGGCGAAACCAAGGAAGCGGCCGAGGCGGCCAAGCAGCGCGTGCTGAGCATCACGGCCGAAGCCGAGATCGGCAAGATCTACGTCGGCAAGGTCGAGCGCATCGTCGACTTCGGTGCCTTCGTCAACATCCTGCCGGGCAAGGATGGCCTGGTGCACATCTCGCAGATCAGCGATCAGCGCATCGAGAAAGTCACCGATGTGCTGAAAGAAGGTCAGGAAGTGAAGGTGCTGGTGCTGGACGTGGATAACCGGGGCCGCATCAAACTGTCCATCAAGGACGTGGCTGCAGCGGAAGCCTCGGGCGTCTGAGGCAAGCTGGCAGTCAACAGAAAGGGCCCTCTGGGCCCTTTTTGTTTGCCTGCTCGCCGCGTGTCCGCAGCTCCGCCCGATATTGCAAGTTGCAAGCAGCGCCACGCGCAAACTTGCATTGTGCAAGTCGTCGGGGTTTTCGCATATCTATAAGCAATTGATTTTAAAGGAAAAAAATATGTGACAGAGTTGGCACACCGCTTGCGCTGTTATCTGTGCATCTGAGGCCGGAGTCATGCCCCAGAAATCACGAGAACAGGAGTGACATCTATGAAGACTACTCAGACCCTTACCGCCGCCGCCATTGCCGCCGCTCTCAGCCTGCCTTTCGCAGGTGCTGCGCTGGCCGACACGCCTGCAATCGACAAGACCGACACCGTCATGCTCGCTGCCAATACCATGGACGACGCAGGGGACGCTGCCTCCGATACCTGGATCACCACCAAGGTGAAGTCCACGCTGCTGGCTGAAGACGCCACCCCAGGCATGGATATCGAAGTAGAGACCAAGGATGGCGTGGTTTCGCTGTCCGGGACCGTAGCCACTGAAGCCGAAAAAGAAGCCGCCATTGCCAAAGCCAAGGGCATCAAAGGCGTTCGTGATGTCGCTGCAGACGGTCTGAAGACCGCCGAGTGACGTCGCTGCCCGCCACTGGCGGGCGCCGCGAATCGAAGAACCCCGCCATTGGCGGGGTTTTTTACGTTAGCCTCCCCGGCGGCTGCCGATCTGCCGCAGTCGGTTACCCTCGAAGCGCAGAAAATGCAGCATCCCATTGTTCGGCCCGTAGACCCATTCCTCGACGGCCACCTCCTGTCGATAGCCGTATTCGTCAAGCACTTCCTTGTAGCCCAGCTGTGCGCTGCTGGCTGGCTCGCCGCATTTGGCGAGCACTTCCGCCGTGGTCGCATCGAGGCTCACCAGGCGGCTATTGCAGCGATAGGTTGAGGATGCCTGGGCATGCAGGCTGCCCAGCAACAGGCAGAGCAGCAGGGGCAATGCGCGACGATGCATCGGTGCCTCCAGGTGCTTCAGTTGGCGCGGCGGGTTTCGATGCGAACCAGGCGGTTCCCTTCGAATGTCAGGATGCTGAGCATACCGTTGCGTGGTCCGTAGACCCATTCTTCCAATCTGAATTCCTGCCGGTCGTTCCGGCTGAGGCTGTAGCCGACCAGGTCGCGGTGTTGCGGCACGCCGCACTTGCGTTCGACCTCGAACGCGCGATCGCCGGTGGTGACCAACTGGCTGCCGCAGCGCAGTGTGTCGGCCTGGGCATTGGCGGCAGCGATCAGCAGGACAGCAGCACCGAGGCGGTAGTACAGGTTCATCAGTCGCTCCCCAGATGCAGTACGGTCGCTACCTGGCCATTATCCGCCTCTTCAGTCGTTCCGGTGTCCAGCAGGTACACGCGCTCGGACTCCAGGCCCGCGTCGACCAGGTAGCCCTTGATCGCGGCGGCCCGCTCGCGGCTCAGACGGCGTAGCAGGGCGGCATTGTCAGACCAGGAGTCGATCACCGCCTGGCGCATCCGCTCGGCGCGTTGTTCATCGTCCAACTCCTTCCACTCGGCTGGCGGCTGCTGATTGAGCCGGCTGCGATAGATGCCTTCCAGCAACGGCGCTTCATCGCTCGTTTCGATGCGAATCTCCGACGGGTCTGGCGGAACCTTGTCGCCACGACGCTGCAGGATGCGGTACTGGGTTTCCCGAAACTCCTGCTGCAACCGCTGCTCGGCCAGCATCGGGCCATCGATGACGGCGTTAGCCATGCCTTCAACCTCAAGCCGCAGGGCCGGGCGCTCCACCAGTGCCGCGGCCAGCGTATCCAGTGTCTTGCGCGCGTTGCCGTCCAGCTCGCTGCTGGCGCCTGCAAAGGCGACGTGGCTGAGGTCGGCATCGCCACCCCCGGCCAGGCCAGCGATGAACTTGAACGGCGCCTGGGCCGCCCGCACCACCAGGTTGCGCAGCGTCTGCCAGACGATCGGCATGACGCTGAACTCGGGATCGTTCAGGTTGCCCTGAACCGGCAGCTCGATGGAAATGGTGCCCTTGCTGTCCTTGAGCAAGGCCACCGCCAGGCGAACGGGCAGGTCCACGGCATCGGGACTGTCGACCTTTTCGCCGAGCTGCAGCTGCTCCAGCACCACCTTGTTCTCGGCGTTCAGCCGTCCCTGCTCGATCCGGTAATGCAGATCCAGATTGAGGCGGCCCTTGCGGATGCGGTAGCCGGCGAACTTGCCGGAATACGGCGTGAGCGTGGTCAGCTCGACCTGGCGGAAGCTGGTGGCGATGTCCAGGCTCTGCAGCGGATCGAATGGCGTCAGACTGCCCTTGATGCTCACCGGCGCGTACTGGTCCACCTTGCCGGCGATGTTCACCGAGGCGGCTTTTTGCTCGCGATTGCTCAGGACGCCGATGTCACCATTGAGTGACTGGATGGCGGTAACGAACGGCGGGCGCAGGCTGAAGTCGGCGAAGTTGGCCGAACCGTCGGCGATGTTGATCCCGCCGATGCGGATGGCCAGCGGTTCCGCGGCCTGCTGCTCGGATGCGTCTTGGGCAGCCGGTTCGTCACGCTTGACCAGCAGGTCGTTGAGGTTGGTACTCAGATCTGGGTTGACGACGAAGCGCGCGTACGGCTGGCGCAGATCGATCCGCTCGATGTCCAGGCTGCGCGGATGCTGGTAATCCAGGCCGCTGAGCTGCAATCGCTGCCACTTCACGAAGTCGCGGTTGTTGATGGTGTCGAGCGTATGCAGCTGGGTCGCATCGACGCTGCCGCGTACGCTGAAGGCCAACGGCTCGGTACCCTGCAGGTCGACCTGTAGTTCGCTGCTGAGCATGCCGCTGCGCAGCTCCAGGCTCACCAGCGGGCTCAGGTAGGCCTGGGCGATGCGCAGGTCGATATCGCGGGTAGTTACCGCCAGCTGACCGCTGATCGGGTTGAGTTGTAGCTGCCCCTGGGCCTGGAGCGCTCCCTGCCTGCCGACCCCGGTGTCCAGCTTCAGCGAAAAGGGGCGAGCTGCGAGGCTGTCGAAATCGCTGATGTCGAGGTTCAGCGGGCCGAGCTCGAGCTGGACCTCGTCGTCCGGCACGCGATCGGCCAGGTGCACGCGGTAATCGCGCAGCTGAGCATCCTGCAGCAAGACCTGCCACGGTTCGCCGGCTGTCTGGGCTTCGCTGTCCGCGGTCTGCTCGTCAGCATTCGACGGACTCGGGCCCGCGGCGAACAGTTTCTGCCAGTCCAGCTCGCCATCGGCCTCGCGGGCGGCCCAGGTTTCCAGATGGCGGCTGCGCAGTTTGCCGATACTGACCTGACGCCTGGCCAGGTCCAGCGTGGTTTCGCTCAGCTCGAGCCGCTCCAGGCGAACCAGCTTGCGCCCGTCCGGGCTGTCGAGCGCCAGCGGGGCCACGGCGGCCTGGGCGCTGTCCAGTGTCAGGGCCAGGCCGTCGCTGAGGTCGAGGTGGTAGCGGGTACTCAGGTCGATACTGCCCTCTCGAAGAACCAGTGGCGCCGCGTCGCGCACATACGGCCAGAAGTCCTTCAGCGGCAGTTTGCTGACCTGCAGTTGGCCGCGCGAGGCCAGCGGTTGCACGTTGAGGTCGCCTTGCCAGTCGATGCGTCCGCCGCTTGCACCTGTGGCGGTGAGGCGGGCGTCGGCGCTGCCGTCCGTGCGGGTGGCGAGGTTGTGCAGCTCGAGATCCAGCGAGTCGTAGACCAGCTCGATGGGCTCACTTGGGCGCCGATCACGGAAGGCGAGGTGTCCGCGCACCAGTTGCAACTGGTCGATACGCAGCGGGAAGAGTTCGCGCTCGTCGTCGGCAGATGGCGGCGTTTCGGGGACATCGAACAGCTGGCCGAGGTTCAGGGTGCCGTCCTCGGCGAAGCGCACCTCGGCGTGCGGCGCTACCAGCTGTACGGCGGCCAGGTGCAGCGTGCGTTGCCAGAGGCTGTTCCACTGCAGGTCGAGGTAGAGTCGCTCGAAGGCCAGCTGGCGATCATCCTGCGCGCCGATGCGCAGGTTGAACAGGGTGAGTTCGAGGCTGAAGGGATTGAATTCGATGCGCTGCAGGCTGGCCGGTACGGTGGCGTAGTTGGCCAATTGCTGATTGGCGATGCGCTGGGCGATACCCGGCAGGATCAGGAAGCCAAGCAGGCTGTAGCAGATCAGCACGAGCGCCACGCCGGTGAACGCTCGCTTCATTCCATTGGGCATGACCGGAAGTATTCCTGGCGGATGGATGCCTTGGAGTATGGCATGGCCAGGCGGTTCCCCGAATCGAGCGATACCGGCAATGCGCTCAAAGCCGCAGAATCAAGGTCTTGAGTGGGGGCAGCCCGTCATGGGAAGGGAAGTCCGCCGCCGGAGCGAGCACTTGCCATTCACGTACCGGCCGGCCCGCCTTGTCGGCGCAACGCAGCACCTGCGTCCGCCATTCGTCCATCGGCACCTTCGCCAGGTTGTTGCAACAGATCAGCACGCCGCCTTCGGCGGTGGTCAGCAATGCCGGTTTCAGCAGGCTCTGGTAGTCGCGCAGCAGGTCCACCGTGCCGAAGGCGCTGCGTGCCCAGGCCGGAGGGTCGAGCAGTACTAGATCGAACTGGCGCTGCTCGAGGCGAGGGTAGTCGGGCAGGGCGCGGCCGCGCCTGGAAGCCACCGGCAGTCCGGCGAGTTGGCGGATCGCGGGGAAATAGTCGGAGCGGACGAACCGCATCGGTGCCAGCGCCGGGTTCAGCGCTGCATTCTCCCTGCCCACGGCGAGGTTGCGCTCGGCGAAGTCGAGGTTCCAGACATCCCGGGCGCCACCCGCCGCAGCGCAGAGCCCGACGCCGCAGGTATAGGAAAACAGGTTGAGCACAGACTTGCCGGCACTGTGTTGCTTGACCCAGCCGCGAGCGTTGCGCAGGTCGAGGAACAGCAGCGGGTCCTGGCCGTCGTGGCGCCCGCGTACGCGATAGGCGAGCCCCCATTCATGACCGACCTGATCGGCCAGCGCGGCGGCGTCCGGCTGGTACGCCGCGTGGCTGCGGTCGATGCGCGAGTTGCCCTGCGAGCGGTCGTTGTAGACGAGCTGCAGCGGCAGTTCGAGCGAGTCCATGGCCAGCTCATGGATGCGCAGCAACGCATCTGCTGCAAGCGTCTGGTGAAAGCTCTGCACCATCAGCTGCGGCCCGTAGCGATCCACCGTCAGGCCGGCAGCACTTTCCTGGCTGCCATGGAACAGGCGGTAGCAATCGGTGCCCTGCTGGTGCAGCTGGTCGAGCAGTGGGCGCCGGCGATCGAAGGCGGCGCGCAGCGCCTGGTCTGGAGAGGGCATGCGCGCGGCTCGATAAAGGAGGGCGCGCAGTCTAGCAAGAAATGCGGCGCGACAACCGCTGCTAGCGTGGTGGCAGGCCCATGCGGCGGCGCGCGCGGTGCACCGAGGCACTGCGCACCGCCCAGCGCAGCACCGGCGCCGTACGGCGTACCCCGCTGCGAATCAGCTGGCGACGGGTGTCGCTCAGCGGTGGGCCGAACATCGCTGAGGCCCATTCCGGCAGCAGTTCGATACCGGCATGTAGCATCAGCGTGCCGAACGGCCGCAGCAGTGGGCTCGGCGCCGGAGCGGTGCGCAGTATCTGCAGAATCTCCAGTGCGCGCGCGTCGATCTGCAGCTGCGGACGGAGGCGTTCGAGGTACGTCTCGACCTCGGCGCGCGAACGTGGCACGCCTTCTGCGCCGAGGCGCTCGGCGATCAGCGCGACTTCGGCGTAGTAACGATCCTGGTCGGCTGTGCTGAGGTCAGGGTCGCGGTAACGCAGGTGCGACTTGAGGAAACTGCTGACCTCGGCGACGTGCACCCAGGTCAGCAGCTCGGGGTCGTAAGCGGCATAGGCTCGGCCATCCGGCGCCGTGCCGGTCACGCTCAGGTGGATGCGCCGTACCCGTTCGATCAGGCGCTCGGCATCTGCATGGCTGCCGAAGGTGGTGGCGGATATGAACTGCCCGGTGCGCCGCAGTCGGCCGAGCAGGTCCTCGCGGAAGTTCGAATGATCCCATACCCCGGCCAGGGCCAGCGGGTGCAGGGCCTGCAGCAGCAACGCGGAGATTCCGCCAACCATCATCGAGGTGAAATCACCATGCACCCGCCAGCAGATCGAATCGGGACCGAAGAGCCCGGGGTCGCCCGGCGGGTTCTCGTAGTCCACCCCGCCGATGGCCAGGCCGGTGAGACTGAGCACGCGTGCTTCGATAGGACGACGGATGAATTCCATGGTGACGGCGCTGCAGGCTTGGGAGCTGGCGATGTTACCCGATCAGGCGCCGACGGCCGCGGGCAGGGCAGGGTGCACGCGACGGAAGGGGACCGGACGCTGCAGCAGCGTCCGGTCAGCAGGTGCGTTCAACCGCGATGACGGCCGCGGAAGAAGTCGATCAGGCCCTGAGTCGAGGCGTCTTCTGCCGGCGCCGCATCGAAGCGGGTCATCTGGTTGTAAACGGCCTTGCCCAGCTCCTTGCCCAGCTCGACGCCCCACTGGTCGAAGGAGTTGATGCCCCAGATCACGCCCTGGACGAAGACCTTGTGCTCGTACAGCGCGATGAGCGCGCCGAGACGGCCGGGGCTGATGGTTTCCATCACCAGGGTGTTGCTCGGTCGGTTGCCCGGAATCACCTTGTGCGGCGCCAGGCGCTGGACTTCGGCCTCGCTCAGGCCCTTGGCACGCAGTTCGGCTTCGGCTTCCTCGCGGGTCTTGCCGAGCATCAGCGCCTGGCTCTGCGACAGGCAGTTGGCATAGAGCCATTCGTGGTGATCGGCTACCGGGTTGTGACTGACGACCGGCACGATGAAGTCGGCTGGAATCAGCGGCGTGCCCTGGTGCAACAGCTGGTGGTAGGCATGCTGGCCGTTGGCACCGACACCGCCCCAGATCACCGGCCCGGTGCTGCAGGACACTGGCGTGCCATCCTGGCGCACGCTCTTGCCGTTGGATTCCATGTCCATCTGCTGCAGGTGTTTGACGAAGTTGCGCAGGTAGTGGTCGTAGGGCAGGAAGGCGTAGCTCTGCGCGCCCCAGAAGTTGTGGTACCAGATGCCGAGCATCGCCAGCAGCACCGGCATGTTGCTTTCGAACGGCTCGCTGAGGAAATGCTGGTCCATGCTGTAGGCGCCGGAGAGCAGGTCCTTGAAGTTGGACATGCCGATGGCCAGGGCGATGGGCAGGCCGATCGCCGACCACAGCGAGTAGCGCCCGCCGACCCAGTCCCACATGGGGAAGATGTTCTTCTCGCGAATGCCGAAGTCGACGGCCGCCTGCTTGTTGCTGGTCACGGCGATGAAGTGGCGATAGAGCTTTTCCTCGGTGCCGCCCTTGCCCAGGTACCAGTTGCGGGCCGCCTGGGCGTTCTTCAGCGTCTCGAGGGTGCCGAAGGTCTTGCTGGAGATGATGAACAGCGTGGTCTCGACATTCAGCTTGGCGGTCACCTCGCGGAATTCGCTGCCGTCGATGTTGGCCAGGTAGTGCGTCCGCACGCCGTGCTGGGTGAACGGCAGCAGCGCCTCGGAGACCAGCTGTGGGCCGAGGAACGAGCCACCGATGCCGATGTTCACGACGTCGGTGATGGTCTTGTCGCTGAAGCCGCGCCACAGGTTGTTGTGGATGCGGGTGACGATGTCGGTCATCTGCGCCAGGGCGGTGTGCACGTCGCGCATGATGTTCTTGCCGTCGACCATCACCGAGTCGCCCATGGGACGGCGCAGGGCGGTGTGCAGCACCGGGCGATTCTCCGATGCATTGATCCGTTCGCCCTCGAACATGGCGCGGGCGGCCTGCTCGACGCCGGCCTCGCGGGCCAGATTGACCAGCAGGGTGCGGGTCTGCGGGGTGATGAGGTTCTTCGAATAGTCGAGGAACAGGCCGCTGCAGGAAACCGACAGGTCATCGAAGCGCGTCGGGTCGGCCTTGAAGGCCTCGCGCATGCTGAAGTGCTGCATGGCCAGGCGGTGTTCTTCCAGGGCCTTCCAGGACGGCAGGCCGGTGACATCGAGCGGATGCTGGTAATAGCTCATGGTGATGCGGCTTCCTTTGCTTTGACAGGCCGCTGAACCCCGGGAATTCGCGCAGCGAGCGCGCCATGATTGCCTCGGGATTCAGTGATGTGTATGACCGTGCGGGCACGCCGGCACTCGTTCCTGAATGCTGCGGATGCTGGCCGAACCCGGCTTTCACCGAGCCGGTGAGGCACATCCTATGCCATCAGAGACAGCTCAGACAGGGAAAACCCCTGCTGCGTTCCGGGCTTTCGCCGTCTATTCTGCCCGCGCTCATGCCGCATCCCAACCGCTGTCGCCCAGCCCCAACGAAAAAGCCCGAAGTGCGGAACACTTCGGGCTTGGATTCAATGCAGGCGTGGTGCCGGGCTCAGGCCACCTGCACCGGAATGGCATTGCTGGTATGGCTCAGTTCGCCGTCGGCGCCCATGTAGAGCACATGGGGTTTGAAGTTGGCCAGCTCGGCTTCGCTGTAGTGCGCATAGGCACAGATGATAAGGCGATGACCGACGCCGGCCTTGTGAGCGGCGGCGCCATTGACCGAGATGATCTTGGAGCCTTCCTCGCCGCGGATGGCGTAGGTGGTGAAGCGTTCGCCGTTGTCGACGTTGTAGATCTGGATCTGTTCGTATTCACGGATACCGGCCAGGTCCAGCCACTCGCCGTCGATGGCGCAGGATCCTTCATAGTCGAGCACCGAGTGGGTTACCTGGGCGCGGTGCAGTTTGGCCTTGAGCATGATGGCGTGCATGGCGGGGTCCTCCGGCGGGTGCGCAAGCGGCGCAGAGTGTGCCCGAAGCCTCGAACGCGATCAAGGCTGCAGGCAATTGGCAGGGATCAGGCCGATGTGCGGAGGTCGACCAGCAGGTTGTCGATCAGCCGCGTCTTGCCCAGGTAGGCCGCCGCGAGAATGACCAGCTCGCTGGAGGCGTCGGTGACCGGCTGCAGGTCGATGGCATTGCGGATGTCCAGGTAGTCCGGACGCAAGCCGGCGTTGCGCAGTGCTTCCAGACCTTCGTCGATCAGCGCGGGAAGGTCCCGGCGACCGCCCTGGAGCGCATCCCTGAGCTGGTTCAGCGTGCGATAGAGGACAGGCGCCGTGGCGCGCTCGTCGGCGCTCAGGTAACCGTTGCGCGAGGACAGTGCCAGGCCGTCGTCGGCCCGCACGGTCGGTTCGGAGAGGATCTGCACCGGCATGTTCAGGTCGCGCACCATGGTGCGGATCACCGCCAGCTGCTGGAAATCCTTCTGGCCGAACACGGCGAGGTCCGGCAGGACCATGTTGAACAGCTTGCTCACCACCGTGGAGACACCGTCGAAATGACCGGGGCGACTGCCGCCGCAGAGGCCTTCGGATACGCCGGGTACGCGCACGATGGTCTGGTTGGCCTGGCCGTGGGGGTACATCTCCTCCACGCTGGGCGCGAAGAGCAGGTGGCAGCCGGCGTCGAACAGCTTTTCCTGGTCCGCCGCGAGCGTACGTGGGTAGTTGTCCAGGTCCTCGTTGGGACCGAACTGCAGCGGATTGACGAAGATGCTGGCGACCACGAAGTCGGCGCGCTGGCCGGCTTTCTTAACCAGCGCGATATGACCGGCGTGGAGGTTGCCCATGGTCGGCACGAAACCGATGCGTTTGCCTTCGCCGCGCGCGCGGGCGACCGCGGCGCGCAGGTCGGCGATGGTCTTGACGACGTTCATGCGGAGAAACCGTGTTCGGCTGCGGGGAATTCGACGGCCTTGACCGCCTTGACGTAGCCGGCGATGGCCGCGGGGATGTCGCCGTGCTCGCGCATGAAGTTCTTCACGAACTTCGGCACGCGGCCGCTGAGCGACAGTCCGAGCATGTCATGCAGGACCAGCACCTGGCCGTCGGTATCGCTGCCGGCGCCGATGCCGATCACCGGGATCTGCACGGCACGGGTGATGCGTGCGGCCAGTTCGCTGGGGACGCATTCGAGCAGCAGCATGGCGGCGCCGGCTGCTTCCAGCGACTTGGCGTCCTCCAGCATCTGCTGTGCCTGGGCTTCTTCGCGCCCCTGCACCTTGTAGCCGCCGAACAGATTGACCGCCTGCGGGGTCAGTCCCATATGCGCGCACACCGGGATGCCGCGGTCGGCCAGCAGGCGGATCGACTCGGCCAGCCAGGCGGTGCCCTCGAGCTTGATCATGTGGGCGCCGGCCTGCATCAGCAGCGCCGAATTGTTCAGGGTCTGCTCGGTGGTCGCGTTGGCCATGAACGGCAGGTCGGCGACGATCATCGCGCCGCGGTTGCCACGCTTGACGCTGGCAGTGTGGTAGGCCATATCGGCGACGGTGACCGGCAGGGTGCTGTCGTGACCTTGCAGGACCATGCCGAGCGAGTCGCCGATCAGCAGCATCTCGACGCCTGCATCGCAGGCCGTCTTGGCGAAGGTGGCGTCATAGCAGGTGAGCATGACGATCTTCTCGCCCTTCTGCTTGAGCCCTTGCAGCGTGGTCAGGGTTACGTCTGGCATGAATGCCGTCCTCTTCGAGCCTCGGAGGTCAGGATTGCCGGGCGGTGCACCGGAAGGGTGCTACGGCCGCAGGTGGCAGAGGGCGCTTATAGTCCCGGCGGCGGCAGAGTAAGTCAATCGCGAGTGTTACCTGCGCGTTACGTTCGTTACCGCGTCGGTGACACTCGTATTGACGAGCCGCTCCAGCCCGCGGAACGGGCAGGCCGCGAGCAGGTCGACGAGCCGTCGCCCATCGGCCAGCACCAGCTCCGGCGGAGCGATCTCGGCCAGCGGGTAGAGCACGAACGCCCGAGCCTGCATGTGATAGTGCGGAACCTGGAGGCGCGGCTGGTCGATCAGTCGCTCGCCGAACAGCAGGATATCCAGGTCCAGGGTGCGCGGGCCCCAGCGTTCGGCCTTGCGTTCGCGGCCCTGCGCCAGTTCGATGCGCTGCAGGGCATCGAGCAGCGCCAGCGGCTCGAGGTCGGTCTCCAGTGCCGCAACCGCGTTGACGTAGCGTGGCTGGTCGGCGGGCCCGAGCGGGTCGCTGGCATAGAGAGAGGAGACCGCAGCCAGCCTGCTCCCTGGCAGTTCGGCCAGCGCCTGCAGAGCACCACGCAGCTGCTGCTGGGGATCGGCCAGGTTGCTGCCCAGGCCGATGTAGACGCGCTCCATCTCAGTCGGCCGGGTTGGCGGCGTCGCCCGGCGTGCGGCGACGGCGACCGCCACGGCGGCGTTTCTTGGCCGCGCCGGCGTCATCCTTGCCGCTGAGGCCGCGGATCATGTTGCGCCGCTCGCTGTCGTTGGCTTCCTGATAGTCGGTCCACCAATCGCCAAGGCCGCCGGTCTTCTCGCCCGCGCTTTCGCGCAGCAGGAGAAAGTCGTAGCCAGCGCGGAAGCGCGGATTCTCCAGAAGCTGGTCGGCACGGCGGCCCTGCCGGCGCGGCAGGCGTTCCTGCATGTCCCAGATCTCACGCATGGGGATGGTGAAGCGCTTGGGAATCGCGGTGCGCTGGCACTGTTCCCAGATGATGTCGTGGGCGGCTTCCTGCATCGCCGGAATCGGCGGCATGCCGCGGTCCTGCAGCTCCAGTACGCGGGCCGGCAGGGCAGGCCAGAGCAGCGCCGCGAAAAGGAACGCGGGCGTCACCGGCTTGCCCTGCTGGATGCGCAGGTCGGTATTGGCCAGCGCGTTGCGGATCAGCGTGCCGGCATACTCGGGGTTGCGCTCCAGCGCGGTGGCGCTGGCGGGGAACAGCGGCGCAAACAGGTCGTATTCGAGCAGCAGCTCGAAGGTTCGCTCGGCCTTGCCGCCGAGGAACAGCTTGAGCGTCTCGTCGAACAGGCGGGCCGAGGGGATGCCGTCGAGCAGCTCGGCCAGATCGGCGATGGGCTCGGCACTGTGGCGTTCGATTTCGAAGTCGAGCTTGGCGGCGAAGCGCACCGCGCGGAGCATACGTACCGGGTCTTCCTGGTAGCGCTGCTCGGGATCGCCGATCAGGCGGATCAGGCGATTGCGGATGTCGTGCACGCCGCGGGTGTGGTCGAGGATGCGCTCGCTGGTCGGGTCGTAGTACAGCGCATTGATGGTGAAGTCCCGGCGCTGGGCGTCGTCCTCGAGCGTGCCGTAGACGTTGTCGCGCAGGATGCGCCCGCTCTCGTTGCGCGAGGCCAACTGGCTGGCATCCTCGTCGTCTTCTTCCGGGTGGTTGGCGCGGAAGGTGGCGACTTCGATGATCTCGCGGCCGAAGTGCACGTGGACGAGCTTGAAGCGCCGGCCGATCACGCGTGCGTTGCGAAACTCGGCGCGAACCTGTTCCGGGGTCGCACTGGTGGCGACGTCGTAATCCTTGGGATTGAGCTGCAGCAACAGATCGCGCACACAGCCACCCACGACATAGGCCTCGTAGCCGGCCTGCTGCAGGCGCTCGACCACGCTCACCGCATGACGGCTGATCTCGTTGCGATGCAGGGAATGCTGCCGGCTGGACAGAATTTCAGGTGTGCGACGGGGATGCGGGATGCGGCGCAGCGGAAGACGAAAAGACTGGAACAGCTTTTTCAGCATGAGGGGCAACTGTGTGGCGGAATGACGGGCCGGCGTCGCGAAAGCCGCGAAACCTGCGCGGATTCTAGCACCGGGACTGCCGGATGGTGAACGAAGCGCAGGGTAGTGTCAAAAAGCTTCGCGTGTAGCGTGACGAGGGTTCTGCCTGGTGCAACGCGGAAGGAAATGTCTGGACGGGGCGTGCGGAAGGAAACCGCGGAGCCAGATAGCACTGAGGGGAGCCGAAGCTCCCCTCTGAATAATGTCGCGTGCTTATTTATTGTTATTGGTCTTCTCAGGCGTTGCTGTTCTTGTTGTTCGCCTGTCCTTCGGGCCGTGGCCGTCGGGAACGCTCCCACAGTGGGAGCCAATAGCAAACGGATTTCTTTGGTCGCTGACGTTGCCTTGATCTTCGATCCAACCAGTGCAGGGCCTGCTCGATGCAGTTTTTGTTGTTCTCGGCCTGGTCGTGGGGCGAACCCCGTGGCATGTCCTCTCCAAAAGAATCAGTTAGCTGCGCCTCCGCCTTCTTGTCGTTGTTTTGCTGGAGCCGTTACGTCTTGTTCTTATTGTGGGATCTGCTTGTTATTGTTGTTGTGCCATTAGGTAAGCAGTTGCCGTGCCAGTTTTAGGAAATCGTTATATTTCAATGGGTTGTGATTTCCAGGCTTGGCGGAAGGCAAGAAAAAACCGGGGCGTCGTTACCGATGCTCCCGGTTTTTGTTACGAACGATGCGCCGGCGGTAACAAATTACCCGGCGGCGCTACTGGACTTGCGCCGTGGAATACCCAGGCGCTGGCGGCGTTCCCACAGGCATTTGCGGCTGATGCCGAGCTTGCGCGCCAGTTCGGTCTCGGTCATGTGGTCCTGATGCTCGAGCACGAAATGCTGGAAGTAGTCCTCCAGCGAGAGATCCTCGGTCGGCTCGTTGCCACCAGCGATACCGCGGATGCCGCCGAGTGAATCTTCTTCGAACTCATCGTCCAGCTCGTCGAGTTCGATATCGATGCCCAGCAGCTCGGCGTCGATCTCCGGGCTCTCGCTGAGGATTGCCGCGCGCTCGATGGCGTTCTCCAGTTCGCGCACGTTGCCGGGCCAGGAGTAGTGACGAATCGCCTGTTCGGCGTCGCGCGAGAAGCGCATCTCGTCGCTGCTCATGCGTTCGCCCTGGCGCGCCAGGAACGCCTTGGCGATTTCGAGCACGTCGTTGCCGCGCTCGCGCAGCGGCGGCAGCTTGAGCGCGATTACGTGCAAGCGGTAATAGAGGTCTTCGCGGAACTGGCCGGTCTTGGCCAGGGTTTTCAGGTCGCGGTGGGTGGCGGCGATCAGACGCACATCGACCTTCTGCGACTGCACCGAGCCGACGCGGCGGATCTCACCTTCCTGCAGTACGCGCAGCAGGCGCGCTTGGGCTTCCAGTGGCAGTTCGCCGATTTCGTCGAGGAACAGGGTGCCGCCATCGGCTGCCTCGACCAGGCCGGCGCGACCGGCGCTGGCCCCGGTGAAGGCGCCCTTCTCGTGGCCGAACAGCTCGGATTCGATCAGGGTTTCCGGAATGGCCGCGCAGTTCACCGAGATCATCGGCGCCTTGGCCCGTCGTGAGAGATTGTGCAGTGCCCGCGCCACCAGTTCCTTGCCGGTGCCCGACTCGCCCTGGATCAGCACGTTGGAATCGGTGGGGGCGACCTTGCGGATCTTGCTGAACAGGTCCTGCATCGGTGCGCAGTGGCCGATGATGCCGATGTCGCCCTGTGCCGCGTCGCTTGGGGCGCTGCCATTGCCACGGCTCGGCTGAGCGAGGGCTGCGGCGCTCTGCTGATGATCCTGAAGGATGCGCGCCACGGTCTGCAGCATCTCGTCGTGATCGAAGGGTTTGGCGATGTAGTCCACCGCGCCCATCTTCATGGAGTCCACCGCCGAGCGCAGGCTGGCGTAGCTGGTCATGATCAGCACCGGTGTGCCTTCGGCCAGTTTGATCAGTTCGGTGCCGGGTGCGCCGGGCAGTCGCAGGTCGCTGACGATGAGGTCGAAACCCGGGATGCTGTAGCGCTCCTGTGCTTCCTGCACCGAGCCGGCTTCGCTGACCTCGTACTGGTTGCGTTCGAGGAGGCGCCGCAGGGCTGAGCGGATGATGGTTTCGTCTTCGACGATCAGTATGTGTGACATCAGTACTCTCTCGACGGTCTGGAGGCAGAACCGGCGCCGGGCCGGTACGGCAGTCGCCTCTTCAACTTACGGCGTGTGACGCTTCGACATGCCGCGGCAGGGTGATGCGAAAACGGGTGCCGCGTTGCGTTTCCGGGTCAGCCGGGCTGTCGATATCGATCTGGCCATAATGCTCTTCAATGATCGAATAGACCAGCGCGAGGCCCAGGCCCGTGCCTTCGCCCGGATCCTTGGTGGTGAAGAACGGCTCGAACAGGCGGTCCTGGATCTCTTTCGGAATGCCGCTGCCTTCGTCCTCCACGGTCAGATAGACCGTCTGCTCAGCCACGTCGCTGGTCACCCGGATCACGCCACCGGGCGGCGATGCGTCGCGGGCGTTGGACAGCAGGTTGATCAGCACCTGCGCCAGGCGTTGCGGGTCCCCCTCGGCCACATGATCGGGATGGCACAGGTTGAGGAACTGCACCTCGGTGCGGTTGCGGTTGAGCGAGAGCAGGCCGATGGCGTCCTGGGTGACCTGTGCCAGGCTCACCGGATAGAGCTGGTGCTGGCGTTCGCCGGCATGGGCGAAGCTCATCAGCGACTGCACGATGCGCGATACGCGCTTGGTCTGCTCGATGATCTGGGCGCTGATTTCGACGATCTCGCCATCGCCTTCGCGCTCGTCCCGAAGGTTCTGCGCCAGACAGGCGATGCCGGTGATCGGGTTGCCGATTTCGTGCGCCACGCCGGCGGCCAGGCGGCCGATGCTGGCCAGACGCTCGGAATGCACCAGGCGGTCTTCCAGCTGCTGGGTCTCGGTCAGGTCCTCGACCAGCAGGACCAGGCCGCTGTTGCCGGGCGCCAGCGGCTCGGCGATGGCTGCCTTGTGCAGGTTGAGGCAGCGGCGATGGCCGTTGTGCGCCAGGCGCTGCTTGTGCAGGTGTTCGTCGGGCTGCTCGATGAAGTCGCCCAGCAGGCTGCGCCAGGGTTCGGCGATGGTCGACAGGCGCGAGCCGACGACCTGCAGCGCGGGAATTTCGGTCAGCTCTTCGAGGGCGCGATTCCACATGAGAATTTCCTGATCCTTGGCCAGCGAGCAGACCCCCATGGGCAGCTCCTGCAGCGTCTGCCGGTGATAGCGGCGCAGCGCGTCGAGTTCGGCGGCCAGGCCGGTCAGGCGCGAGTGATACTCCTCCAGGCGGTTCTCGATGAAGTGGATGTCTTCGGTGATGTAGCCCTCGGCGCCGTTCTTGTACGGCAGGAAGTTCTCGACGATATCCTGGGCCACGCTGGGCCCCATCAGCCCGGACAGGTTGGCTTCGATGCGATCACGCAGACGGCGCAGGGCATAGGGGCGGTGCTCGTCGAACGGCAGCTGCAGATCGCGCAGTGCCTGCTCCACTTCGCGCTGCGCGGTCTTGGCGCCCAGGGGCTTGGCCAGCTGGGTGGCGAACTCCTGTGGCGAGGCGGCCATCAGTTCACGCCGCTGCGGCCGGCGCACGTTTTCCACCGCACAGGCCTCGGCGGCGCTCTGCTCCTCGGGGCTGGTCTCGCTGAAGATCGAGAACAGCGAGAAGGCCAGCACGTTGACCGCCAGCGAAGCGATTGCCGCCAGGTGCCAGCTGGTGTCGTCGAGTACGTAGACCACATTGAACAGCGGGATATAGAAACCATCCAGATTGCCCACCAGGGGCAGCAGCATGGTCACCATCCAGACGCCGATGCCGGCCAGCAGGCCGGCTATGTAGCCGCGGCGGTTGGCGGTCGGCCAGTAGAGCACCGAGAGCACGCCCGGCAGGAACTGCAGGGTGGCAACGAAGGCGACGATGCCCAGGTTGGACAGGTCCTGCTCGGCGCCGAGCAGCAGGTAGAACCCGTAACCGGCAAGGATGATGGCGAAGATCAGGCTGCGTCTGGTCCATTTCAGCCAGCGGTAGATGTTGCCCTCGCTGGAGGGTTGATAGAGCGGCAGCACCAGATGGTTGAGGGCCATGCCGGACAGCGCCAGGGTGCTGACGATGATCAGCCCGCTGGAGGCCGACAGCCCGCCGACGAAGGCCAGCAGCGCCAGGGTTTCGCTCTGTGCGGTGAGGCCGAGGCCGAGGGTGAAGTATTCGGGGTTGGTGCTGACGCCCAGCTTAAGGCCGGCCCAGAGGATCAGCGGCACGGCCAAACTCATCAGCAGCAGGTACAGCGGCAATCCCCAGCTGGCGCTGACCAGCCCGCGCGGGTTGAGGTTCTCGGTGAACGTCATGTGATACATGTGTGGCATGACGATGGCCGAGGCGAAGAACACCAGCAGCAGGGTGCGCCACGGGCCTTCCTGCAGTGGCGTGTGCAACGCCTGCAGCGCCGACTGGTTCTGCAGCAGCCAGATCTCCAGCTGGTGCGGGCCGCCGAAGACCACGTACAGGGCGTACAGGCCGATGGCACCGAAGGTCACGAGCTTGACGATGGATTCGAAGGCGATGGCGAACACCAGCCCTTCGTGCTTCTCCCGCGTGGCGATGTGGCGGGCACCGAAGAGGATGGTGAACAGCATGATCATCAGGCAGTAGCCCAGCGCCACGCGCTCCTGCAGCGGCTCGAGGGTCAGGATGCCGATGGCGTCGGCGACCGCCTGGATCTGCAGGGCCAGCAGCGGCAGCATGCCGATCAGCATGACGATGGTGGTCAGCGCGCCGCTCCAGGTGCTGCGGAAGCGGAAGGCCACTAGGTCGGCCAGCGACGACAGCTGATAGGTACGCGTGATGCGCAGGATCGGGTAGAGCAGCACCGGCGCCAGCAGAAAGGCGCCGCACACGCCGAGATAGGTGGCGAGAAACCCGTAGCCATACTGGTAGGCCAGGCCCACGGTGCCATAGAAGGCCCAGGCGCTGGCGTAGACGCCGAGCGAGAGGGTGTAGGTCAGCGGGTGGCGGATGATCCAGCGCGGGATCAGCCCGCGATCGCTGACCCAGGCCACGCCGAACAGCATGAACAGGTAGGCGGCGCTGATCAGGATCAGGTGGCTCAGGCTAAAGCTCGTCTGCATCACGCTGGCTCTGGAGAATGAAGGTCACCACGATCAGGATCAGCCACAGCAGATAGGGCCGATACCAGGCACCGTTGGGGTCGATCCACCAGTCCATGATGGCGGGGGAGAACAGGTAGATCCCCACCACCAGGAGCAGCACCAGTCGGTAGATATACATGCCGGGTCTCGTGTCGGAAGTGAGGGCGATGGTAGAGCAGCGGCACGCGGCAAGCCACCAGCGGCAGGCAAAAGCTCGCCTCGGGTGGTTCGATCCATGCGTGGCTCAGCGCAGCTGGGCTTCGGCGAGGGTGCGGACCCGCGGGATGCGTGCTGCATTCCAGTGGGCAACGGCCCAGCCGAGAATGTCCGCTGGCAGCGCGCCGTCCAGTTCCGCTGGCGGTTGCTGGCCAAGGGCACGCAGCGCGCGAAGCAGCAGAGGGCTGGCCTCCTGGGCCTGCAGCGGTGGCGAGCGATAGCTCTTGCCGAGCTTGTGTCCGTCCGGCTGGATGATCAGCGGCAGGTGCAGGTAGCGTGGTTGTGGCAGGCCGAGGACTTCCTGCAGATAAAGCTGGCGCGGCGTCGAATCGAGCAGGTCGGCGCCACGCACCACATCGGTGACACCTTGCCAGGCGTCATCCAGTACCACGGCCAGCTGATAGGCAATCAGGCCGTCGCGGCGGCGAATGACGAAATCGCCGACCTCGCGGCCCAGATGCTGGCGGAACTCGCCTTGCACACGATCGATGAAGACGTATTCACGATTGGGTACGCGCAGGCGGATGGCAGCATCCTCGAGGCTGCGACCGGCGGCGCGGCAGAAGCCGGGGTAGGGGCCCGGGTAGCCTTCGAGCTGCTTGCGCGAGCAGGTGCACGCATACGCCTGGCCTTCATCCAGCAGCCGTTCGATGGCGTCCCGATACGCAGCGTGACGTTCGCTCTGGCGCAGCATGTCGCCGTCCCATTCGAAGCCGTAGCTCTGCAGCGTCTCGACGATGGCCCGCTGGGCGCCGGGCATCTCCCGTGGCGGATCGATGTCTTCCATGCGCAGCAACCAAAGGCCGCCGACCGAACGGGCGTCGAGATAGGAAGCGAGGGCCGCGATCAGCGAGCCGAAGTGCAGGTAGCCGCTGGGGGTCGGTGCAAAGCGACCGATGTAGCGTGCGGGCTGGGGCGGGGCGGAGGAGGACATGGCGGGCCGGCGCGATCGGTGATGGCGAGGCGGATGAAACGGTGCAGGGCCTGGAAATGAAGCGGGGCGCCGTAGCGCCCCGTTCGGGATCAGGAACCGATCTGCTTTTCCTTGATCTCCGCCAGCGTCTTGCAATCGATGCAGAGGGTGGCGGTGGGGCGCGCTTCCAGGCGACGGATGCCGATTTCGACACCGCAGGAATCGCACCAGCCGTATTCGTTGTCTTCGATCAACTGCAGCGTCTCGTCGATCTTCTTGATCAGCTTGCGCTCGCGGTCGCGGGCGCGCAGTTCCAGGCTGAACTCTTCTTCCTGACTGGCGCGGTCGGCCGGATCCGGGAAGTTGGCAGCCTCGTCCTGCATGTGGTGCACGGTGCGATCGACCTCCTCCATCAGCTCCTGCTTCCACTTGTTCAGGATGCCGGTGAAGTGGGCGCGCATCTTGTCGCTCATGTATTCCTCGCCCTGGCTTTCCTTGTAGGGCTCGAAGGCGCGAATCAGTTGCTTGCTCGACGGTGTTTCTTTGGTAATGGGCATGGATGAACGCCTCTCGCTATGTCCATTGCGCAGGATGATTTGTCCCTTGCCGGCCCGTGCCGGCCCTGCGGCTGCAAGCGGGCGAACTTACCAGATCGGCTCGGGGTGCGCTACTCCCCTTTCCAACAGTGGCTGCAGCGGCTTCGGGACCTTGGGTAGAATTCACGTTTTGTTCTCAACAGGAAGGTCAGATGACCTCGTCGTACAGCGCACGCAGTCGCGCAATCGAACCTTTCCACGTCATGGCGCTGTTGGAGCGGGCCAATCAGCTCCAAGTTCAAGGCCACGACGTCATTCACCTGGAAATCGGCGAACCGGACTTCACCACCGCCGCGCCCATCGTCGCCGCGGGACAGGCCGCGCTAGCGGCCGGGCACACCCGCTACACTTCCGCCCGTGGCCTGCCACAGCTGCGCGAGGCGATTGCCGGCTTCTATGCCCAACGCTATCGATTAAGCATTGACCCCGAACGGATCCTGATTACTCCCGGCGGCTCCGGTGCGCTGCTGCTGGCCTCCAGCCTGCTGGTGGATCCGGGCAAGCACTGGCTGCTGGCCGATCCGGGTTATCCGTGCAACCGGCACTTCCTGCGACTGGTGGAAGGCGCCGCGCAGCTCGTGCCGGTCGGCCCCGAGATGCGCTATCAGCTGACCCCTGAACTGGTCGAGCGCTATTGGGATCGCGACAGCGTTGGCGCGTTGGTGGCATCGCCGGCCAACCCCACCGGGACGCTGCTCGAGCGGCCCGAACTGGCCGCTCTTTCGGCGGCGCTGAAGGAGCGCGGCGGCCACCTGGTGGTCGACGAGATCTATCACGGGCTGACCTACGGCACGGACGCGACCAGCGTGCTGGAAGTCGATGACGAGGCCTTCGTGCTCAACAGCTTTTCCAAGTACTTCGGCATGACCGGCTGGCGCCTGGGCTGGCTGGTGGCACCGCCGGCGGCCGTGCCCGAGCTGGAAAAGCTGGCACAGAACCTATACATCAGCGCGCCAAGCATGGCCCAGCACGCGGCGCTGGCCTGTTTCGAGCCGGCGACGCTGGAGATCCTCGAGGCGCGTCGCGGCGAGTTTGCCCGGCGTCGGGACTTCCTGCTGCCAGCCCTGCGCGAGCTGGGCTTCGGCATCGCGGTCGAGCCGCAGGGAGCCTTCTATCTGTATGCAGACATCAGCGCCTTCGGCGGCGACGCCTATGGGTTCTGCCAGCACATGCTGGAAACGGAGTACGTCGCCATCACGCCGGGACTGGATTTTGGCCGTCACCAGGCCGGCCATCATGTGCGCTTCGCCTACACGCAGGATCTGCCGCGCCTGGAACAGGCCGTCGAGCGCATCGCCTGCGGCCTGCGTAGCTGGCGGCCCTGATGCGCTTCGCGCAACCGCTGGAGCGGGGCCGTCTGGTCAGGCGCTACAAGCGCTTTCTCGCCGATATCGTCACCGACGAGGGCGAGGCGATGTGCATCCACTGTCCCAATACCGGCTCGATGCTCAACTGCATGAGCGAGGGCGCGCGGGTGTGGTTCCAGCGCAGCAGCGATCCTCGACGCAAGCTGCCCGGCACCTGGGAGCTGGTGGAGACGCCGCAGGGGCGATTGGCCTGCGTGAACACCGCGCGCGCCAATCCTCTGGTCGAGGAAGCATTGCTGGGCGGACAGCTCGCCGAGCTGGCCGGCTTCTCGGCGCTCAAGCGCGAGGTGGCCTATGGGGCGGAGAACAGTCGCGTGGACTTTCGCCTCGAGTTCGACGGCGGGCCGGCCTACGTTGAGGTCAAGAGCGTCACCCTGGGGTTCGCCGACACGGCAGTGGCGGCGTTCCCTGATGCCGTGACGCTGCGCGGTGCACGGCATCTGCGCGAACTGGCGGCGCTGGCGCGCGCCGGGGTGCGCGCCGTGCAGCTGTACTGCGTCAATCTGAGCGGCGTGGACGCGGTCCGTCCGGCCGAGGAGATCGATCCGGGGTACGCCGCGGCGCTGCGCGACGCGGTGGCGGCAGGTGTCGAGGTGCTTGCCTACGGGGTCGAGCTGTCCCCCGTGGAGCTTCGGTTCGGCGCACGTTTGTCGGTGTTGCTCTGAAGGTCGGCAGCCGGGACGTGGAAAAAAATTCTATCCGGCCGGGAACAAAGTGCCTTTCGTCTGGCCTCAACGTGGCTGGAAACCACATCCATCATGCACGGGCAGGCTCTGCTCCGCCGCTTGAGCCGGCGTCAAGATGCGCTCCTGCCTGTTTCGATGGAACCTGCGGCGACACCGCGCACGCGTGCGTGATGCCGTGGCTAGAACCATTTTCGGACGTTCGCGCTGGCCGCGAACGTCGTCGATGAGGCGACAAAGAATGCGAATCCTCGTTTGCGGTGCTGGTGGCCAAGTTGGTCGTGAGCTGGTGGAGCGGGCGTCACGTTTCGGACTGGATGTGCTGGCCCCGGCGCGGGCACAGCTGGACATCGCCAAGCCTGAGCAAGTGGCCGACGCGATGCGTCAGCGTCCCGAGCTGATCATCAACGCGGCCGCCTATACCCATGTGGATAATGCCGAGTCCCATGGCGAGCAGGCGTATGCGGTCAATCGCGACGGACCGCGTCACCTGGCCGAGGCTGCCAAGCACGCGGGTGTTCCGCTGTTTCACATTTCCACCGACTACGTGTTCTCGGGCGAAGCCACCCGGCCTTATACCGAAAGCGACGAGACCGGTCCGACCGGCGTCTACGGCGCGAGTAAACTGGCCGGTGAAGAGGCGATCCGCAGCTGTCTGCCGGCACATCTGATCCTGCGCACCAGCTGGGTGTACGGCGTACATGGGCATAACTTCGTCAAGACCATGCTGCGCCTGGCGCGCCAGCGTGATGCGCTGGGTGTGGTGAGCGACCAGGTCGGCTGTCCGACTCAGGCCGGCAGCATCGCCTCGGTGCTGCTCGAGCTGGCCCGGCGCTATGCGGACGGTGCGGAACTCGCCTGGGGCGTCTACCACTACAGCGGCGCGCCTGCCTGCTCCTGGTACGACTTCGCGGTGGAAATCTTCCGTCAAGGTGAAGCGGCCGGGCTGATCGCCAGGCAGCCCGAGGTATCGCCGATCATGACGGCGCAATATCCGACGCCGGCCAGGCGACCGGCCTGGTCCGTGCTCGATTGCAGTCGATTCGAATCAGCGTTCGGTCTTGCCCCGCACCGCTGGCAGGAAGACCTGGCCGATGTGCTGGCAATTCTGCGCCAGCAGGAGGCAAATGCGGTCAAGCGGGAGCGGACCTTCCGCGCCTGACCCGGTGGCGGTACTCGGACCGCCGGTGCGATCTCCCTGCCCAGCGTGTATTCTTGCGCCCCCCGCGCCAAGGCGTGGCCTGACGTTCGGCTCTCGGAGGGCACATGGTAGTGGTATTGGCGATCCTGCCGATCTTCGGTCTGATCACGCTTGGATATCTGTTCGGTTGGCGTCAGTGGCTAACCAATGAAGGTGCTGCCGGGCTGGCCAGCGTCACCTTCAAGCTGTTCATGCCAGCGGTGTTGTTCACCGGTATCGCGCGGGCCGAGCTGAGCGATGGCATGTCGCCGATGCTCCTGCTGGGCTACTTCGTGCCGGTGCTGCTGGTTTTCCTGCTGGTCAACCTGGTCGCTCACCGCCGCGCCGGGCGGGCTACGCCACTTGGTCTCACGGCCGCCTACTCGAACAATGTGCTGGTCGGCATCCCGCTGGTGACGACGCTGCTCGGCGCCGAGAGCCTGGTATACGTGTTCGCCATCCTGGTGTTCCACAGCCTGGTGCTGTTTTCGCTACAGAGCTTCTATGCGGCGCTCGGTGATGGCGACAAGGTCAGTGTTCCAGCGTTGTTGAAGAACCTGGCCAACCCGCTGATCGTCGGCCTGCTGCTGGGGGCTCTGCTGAATCTCTCCGGCCTGGAACTGCCCGAGCCGCTCTGGCGAATCGCCGGTTGGCTGGCGCAGGCGGCGCTGCCCTGCGCGTTGATGGTGCTTGGCATCAGTCTGTCGCGTTATCGGCTGCGGCCAAGCGCTTCGGTACTGCTGCTGACCCTGATCAAGCTGGCGCTGTTCCCGGCCCTTGTCTGGTGGCTGAGCGGTATGCTGCCGGGGCTGAATCAGGATGCGCGAAACGTGCTGGTGCTGCTTGCCGCCTGCCCCAGCGGGGTCAATGTGCTGGCCTTCGTGAAACATTCCGACGACACCCGCGCGGTCAGCTCGACGGTCTTCCTTTCCACCGTGGCGGCGGCAGTCAGCCTGCCGCTCTGGATGCTGCTGGCCGCAGGCTGACGGCGCCGTCCCCGTCTACCCCGGTCGGATTTCGTCGAACGGCCTGGACCCAGGGCTGTCACAAAATCACAGACTTGGAAAAACGGGAGAGAACGGCATGCTGAAATTCATTGGCGGAACCGCGGGCATCATCTTCATCATCGGCCTGATCGTGGTGATCGGGATCTTCAAGCTGCTGTTCTGACGGGACGGGGCTTAAAAGGGCTGCTCGGCGCGTGCCGGGCAGCCCTTTTTTCGTTTACTTGCTACCGCCCTGCTCCTGGGTTCCGCTAGCCATGATGTCTTCGAGGCGCAGGCCGGTCAGGCCGTGGATGGTGCGCCAGAGGTAGAAGAAGATCGCCATCATCATCAGCATGCTGGGAATGGCGATCATCGGATAGCTGAGCAGCGTCATGCGGCCCAGTTCGGCATTGAACGCCTCGCTGCCTGCCGGGCTGTTGACGATCCACTTGGCCAGCACGTAGTTCATGAAGGACGAGAAGAAGAAGGTGCCGCTGAGCAGGTAGGTAGCCCGCAACAGGCGCGTCTCGAAGTGTTCGGTCTGGCCGTTGCGCTCGAGCTGTTCGTGGATCTTGTCCACGTTGAGTACCTTGGGGTTGTACAGCAGCGTGCGGATGAGCGGGTAGCGGGTGCGCGTGGAGGCCAGTACCGCGATCCCGATGATGCCCGGCACCGCTGCTTCCTTGATCGCCAGCCACTGGGTGTCCAGCTGCAGCAGGCCGATGCCGCCGGTCAGTAGCACGCTGATCAGGCCGAGCAGCGCGATCCAGTTGAACTTGCGATACCTGGCCAGCTCCCAGAGCCCCCAGCCCAGTGGGAAGGCCAGGGCGAGCAGCAGGGCACCGTCGGCGCCGAGGCGGTCTTCGCCGCTTAGTTTCATCAGGATCAGCGAGGGGATCAGGATACTGACGGCCAGGTCGATCAGCGGGCGCGGTTTATGTTCGGCGCGGGTATGGGCAGTTTCGGTCATGACATCGGATAGGTCGGAAGAGGGCTGCATGATCGCCTGTGTGGCGCGTCTTCGCCAGACCATCTTGGTCGATATGGGGTGTCGTAGTGTTTCCCGATCCGCCGTCTGCTCAACGGATCGGCGCTTCGCGGCGTCGATTGCGCCACTGGTCGAATTCGAAGACCAGCACGACCACCATGGCCAGGGCGAACGGCAGCAGCAGATAGAAGCCGCGAAAGACGATCAGTGCCGCCAGCACGTCGACCTTGGGCACCTCCGGCAACGCCGAAAGGAACGTCAGCTCCAGCACGCCAAGCCCTCCGGGTGCGTGGGACAGCAGCGCGAGCGAGAAGGACGCGAGAAACACCCCGAGCACCGTGAGATAGCCCGGATTGTGTTCGGCCGGTAGCGCGAAATAGATGATCGCTGCCGCACAGAGCAGTTCCAGCGGGCCGGCCAGCAGCTGCCGACCGACGATCCGCAGGCGCGGATACTGAATGTGCCATTTGCCCAGCCGCCAGGGCGGCAACTGGCGCCATGCACCGAAAACGTAGAGTGCGATCAGCGCCAGCAGCCCGCAGCCGATGGCCAGGGACACCCAACCGGCGCTGTGGACCAGGCGATCGAGCAGCTGAGGCTTGAGGATCAGCACGACGCCGGCCGCCAGCAGCGTGCCGAGGGTGAAGGTCAGCGAACAGAAGACGATCAGTATGCCGATTTCCTGCGGCGTCAGACCCTTGCTGCGATACGCCCGATAGCGCACCAGCGCGCCGGAGAACACCGACGCGCCGATGTTGTGCGCCAGCGCATAGGTGGTGAACGAGCAGAGCGCGATGAACCACCAAGAAATCGTCTTGCCCAGATGGGCCATGGCAATGCGGTCATACCAGGCCAGCGCGACATAAGCGCCCAGCGTCGACAGTGCCGCGAGCAGCCAGCCCCGGGCACCGATGGCCCGCAGGCTGTCGGCCAGCTCGGTCAGCGAGATATTGCGAACCTCGTGGTACAGCAAGTAGCCGGACAGCAGCACAGCCGAGACCCCAACGAGGGTCCAGGCGACATCGCTCTTCTTCATCATCTGCGGGTCATCATCCCATGGCTCCTTCGGACGAAACGGCGCGCGCTCGGATGGGCGTATCGAGGCCTTGGCCGTTTCTTCGACTCGTCCAGTAATCGGCAGCGGCCGGCCAGTTTTGTTCAGTTTCCGACCCCTGGGCCTTGTTTCGGGCAACGTCCCCCGCCCCAGCTTGTCGACTGCAGACCTGGCTACTGGAGAACGGCATGACTGACATTCCTCGCGATGATCATCTGGAGAGTTCGCTGGCGCTGCTGGGCGAAGGTTATCCCTTCATCCGCGATCGCTGCCAGCGCCTGCACAGCAATGTTTTTCAGGCGCGTCTGCTGATGCAGAACACCATCTGCCTGAGCGGGGAGCAGGCGGCGCGCCTGTTCTATGACGAGCGCCATTTTCAGCGCGCGCAGGCGATGCCGCGGATGCTGAAGAAGACGCTGCTCGGACAGGGTGGCGTCCAGGGGCTCGATGGCGAGGCGCATCGCCATCGCAAACGCATGTTCCTGCAGCTGCTGGACGCCGCGGCTGTCGACGAGCTGGTCGGCCTGACCGAGCGGAGCTGGCGTCAGGCGATCGGCCAATGGCAGGCACAGGGCGAAGTCCAGCTGCTCGGTGAAGTGCAGCTGCTGCTCACCGACAGTGTCTGCCGCTGGGCGCGAGTGCCGTTGCCATCCGCCGAGCGTGAGCTGCGCCGTGACCAGCTGGCGCAGATGATCGACGGCGCGGGCGGCATCGGACCCCGGCACCTGGCGGCGCGCAAGGCTCGTCGCGAGGCCGAGGCCTGGACGCAGCACCTGATCGAGCAGGTGCGTGCCGGTGAGCTGCAGGGCGATCCGACCCGGGCACTGATGGTCGTGGCGCATCACCGGGACCTGGACGGCAAACCGCTGGACAGCCGTATCGCGGCGGTCGAGCTGCTCAATCTGTTGCGCCCTACGGTTGCGGTGGCCTACTTCATCACTTACGCCGCCCTTGAGTTGCTGGCGCATCCGCACTGGTGCGAACGATTGCGCGCCGAGGACGAACTGCTCGAGCCTTTCGCCCAGGAGGTGCGTCGGCTGCACGCGTTCTTCCCGTTCACGGCCGCGCGGGTGCGGGACGGCTTCGATTGGCAGGGCCATCACTTCCCGGCCGGCACGCGCGTGATGCTGGACCTCTGGGGCACCAATCGCGAGGCGAGTCGCTGGACTGACCCCGAGGCCTTTCAGCCGGAACGCTTCGTTGACTGGCCGGGCGATGCCTTCGGTTTCGTGACTCAGGGTGGTGGCGATCCCGCGCAGGGGCATCGCTGCCCGGGCGAGCGGCTGGCGATCGAACTGCTCAAGCTCGCGCTACGTATGCTGACTCGGGAGATGGACTATGCAGTGCCGGCGCAGGACCTGCGGATCGACCTGTCGCGGATGCCGGCGAAACCGGAAAGCGGGCTGCTGATCAGCGATGTGAGGCCGCGGGCGTCCTGATCCTGAGCCGCCGGCACGTCATCATTCGGCGTGCTCGGCCTGCTTGACGCGAACCCAGTGGTCGATCAGCTCGCGCAGATGGGACAGCTCCACCGGCTTGGCCATGTGACCGTCCATGCCGGCCTCTCGAGCACGTTCGCGGTGCTCGCTGAGTATATGCGCGGTGAGCGCGACCACCGGGGTACGCGGCCGGGCATTGTGCGCCTCCCATTCGCGCAGCTGGTGCGTGGCCTGGAAACCGTCGAGCACCGGCATCTCACAATCCATCAGCACCAGGTCGTATGGCTGAGCCTTGATCGCCTCCAGCGCTTCCTCGCCGTTGCAGGCGGTATCCGGTTGCAGGTTGAGCTTGTTCAGCATGCCGCGGATGACCTTGGTGGAAATGCTGTTGTCCTCGGCAACCAGGATGCGGAAGTCACTGGGGACCTCCAGCGGAGGCAAGGGCTGCGCTGTGGGGCTCGGCCGGTGCTGGCTGCCTGCCTGGCGTTGCGCGAGTTCGTCGGCCAGAGTGGTCTTGAGGGTGTAGCCGGCCACCGGTTTGGCCAGGATGCGCTTGATCCCGGCGTTGCGGGCGATGATCTTGCTCGGCGCGCTGCTCATGCCGGTGAGCATGATCAGCAGAATGTCGTGGTTGAGGCTGGAGTCCTCCTTGATCTTGCTCGCCAGCTGCATGCCGGTCATTCCCGGCATGTCCTGGTCGAGCAGGACCACGTCGAAGTACTCCTTCAGGTGGGCTTTGGTCCGTAGCAGGGCCAGCGCTTCCTTGCCCGAGGCGACCGCGCTCACATCCAGCCCCCAGCCGCTGCACTGCTGCACCAGTACCTTGCGGCAGGTGTCGTTGTCGTCGACGATCAGCAGGCGCGTGCCCTGCAGCGGGCCGTCCAGGTCCGCGTTGTTCTGTGCCAGACCCTCGCCGGCCAGGGGCAGGCTGATCCACAGCGTATTGCCTTGGCTGGCCCCGGTCTGGATGCCGAAGTCGCCATCCATCAGCTGGACCAGCTGGCGCGCGATGATCAGGCCGAGCCGCCCGCCATGCCGCGTCGCCGCGAGGAAGTCATGGCTGTCTACCGCGGCGTTGAGCAGCGCGTCGCGCTCGTAGGCCTCCAGCGGACGGCCGCTGTCCTGTACGGTGATGCGCAGTCGCGGACTCTCCGTCGGCCCGTCGACCGCCGCGATCAGCAGCACCTCGCCTTCGTCGGTCTGCTTGAAGGCATTCTCCAGCAGGTTCAGCAGGGTCTGCCGCAGGCGGGTCGGGTCACCGGTGACCACTTGCGGCAACTGCGGCTGGATAAAGCTGATCAGCTCGACCTTCTGCTGCTCGGCCTTGGCGCGGAAGATGCTCAGGCAGTCCTCGATCAAGGCATTGAAGTCGAACTGCACCTCGTCCAGTTCGATCTGGCCGGACTCCAGCTTGGAGATATCGAGAATCTCGTTGATCAGGTTGAGCAACTCGTTGCCGGAGCTGTGAATCGTCTGGACGTAGTCGCGTTGCTTGGCCGACAGCGAGGTGCCCAGCAGCAATTCGCTCATGCCCAGCACGCCGTTCATGGGCGTACGCAGCTCATGGCTGATCTTCGACAGGAAGTCGGCCTTGGTCTTCAGCTCGGCAGTGCTGACCGCCGCAGCGGTGTACTGGCTGCGGCTGTCCGACTGCCGTTGCCGCTGCCGTTCGAGCAGGGCGAAGCTGAGCAGCAGCCCCGCCAGCGTCGCGAGACTGAAGAGCCCGCCGGTGAGCCAGCCCGGATCGAGCTGGTCGAAGCCCAGCAGCATTGGCATGAAGAACACCATCCCGAGCGCGAACAGCGTCGTCCCGGCCACCACCAGGCGGGCCGGTTTGTAGCCTTGCCGCCAGTGATAACTCGCCACGGCCAGCACGCTGCACGCCGCCGCCAGCACCAGCGAGTAGATCAGCCAGCTGTACCAGGGCCATTGAGCAAGCAGGATGCTGGCGGCCAGCGCCAGCACCAGGTTGAGTTCGATGCCCAGCAGCCAGGTGATCCAGGTGCGCCCGCGCTGATTGAAGAAGCCCAGCGTGTAGCCGAGCAGGGCGCAGCTCGCGGCCAGGGCCGAGAAGTCGGCGATCAGCGGCTGGCTGTAGGTCAGCCAAGGCAGCCATATGGCCAGCACGCCGAGGTTGGCCGTGGCGCAGCTCAGCAGCGCACCGTGCAGCAGGCTGAGCCAGATATGGGTGTAGCTGAGGGTGTAGGCGAAGCGCAGCAGGTTGTAGAGCGCCAGCAGCGCGAGCGCGCCGAACAGCGCACCGAACAGATAGGCCGGCTTGTTCTGGTTCACCAGTCCCGCTTCGTCGATGGTCTTGAACCAGGTCATCAGTGGGTGACTGGACTGCAGGCGGATGTAGGCCTCACGTGGCTGGCCATCGTTGGGCAGGCTGAACAGGTAGGCACGGCTGGGCAGAGGACGCTCGCTGATCGGGCGCATGTCGCCGGTCGCTGTGTGGCGCTCCAGCCGGCCTTCGCGCAGCAGATAGAAGTCCAGATACTGCGCGCGTGGTGCGAACATCCAGAGCCACTTGGGCTTGGTCAGTGGCGGCAGGCTGACCTGCAGCCAGACCGCCCGATCGCTGGCCGGTGCGCTGTAGGAAAGTTTGTCCAGGCGCTGGAACAGCGCGCGCTGGGAAACCACTTCATCCAGCGTGAGGCCGCCGGACTGGTCGATCAGCAGGCGCCAGTTCTGTGGTACGGAATCAGCGGAAAGCGTGGCGGAGGCCGGCGAAGGGGCAATGGAAGCCTGGGCCGACAGCGGGATCAGGTTGATCAGCAGCAGGCCGAAGATGACAGCTATGGCAATCCGGAGCCGACCCACTAGAGAAGTCCGTTCATGAGTGTGACGGCGGATTATAGCCATGCCGCAGCCGGCCTGTAATGCGTGCGACGGCGATAAAACCTGGCGCCGCACGCATTCCTGATGACAGGCTGAGCTTAACCCTCGCCGCGCTCGCGGGTGATGGCGCGGTAGCCGATGTCCTTGCGGTAGAAACAGCCATTCCAGCGGATCTTTTCCGCCAGGCGGTAGGCCTGCTGCTGTGCCTCGGACACGCTGCGGCCGATAGCGGTGGCACAGAGTACGCGGCCGCCGGCAGTGACTACCTGACCCTCGGCATTCAAAGCGGTGCCCGCGTGGAACACCTTCCCATCCAGCTTGGCTGCTTCGTCCAGTCCCTCGATCACGTCGCCCTTGGCATAGTCGCCCGGGTAGCCGCCGGCAGCCAGCACCACACCGACGGTCGGTCGCGGGTCCCAGGTCGCTTCGACCTTGTTCAGCGCCTTGGCCAGCGCGGCCTCGACCAGCAGCACCAGGCTGGACTCCAGGCGGCACATGATCGGCTGGGTTTCCGGGTCGCCGAAACGGCAGTTGAACTCGATGACCTTAGGCTTGCCGGCCTTGTCGATCATCAGCCCGGCATAAAGGAAGCCGGTGTAGACGTTGCCTTCGGCGGCCATGCCGCGCACGGTCGGGTAGATCACCTCGTCCATCACGCGCTGGTGCACCTCGGCAGTGACCACCGGAGCCGGCGAATAGGCGCCCATGCCGCCGGTATTCGGGCCGCTGTCGCCGTCGCCGACGCGCTTGTGGTCCTGGCTGGTGGCCATCGGCAGCACGTGCTCGCCGTCGACCATGACGATGAAGCTGGCCTCTTCGCCATCGAGGAACTCCTCGATCACCACCCGCGCCCCGGCGTCGCCGAAGGCATTGCCGGAGAGCATGTCACGCACGGCGTCCTCGGCTTCGGCCAGGGTCATGGCGACGATCACGCCCTTGCCGGCCGCCAGGCCGTCGGCCTTGATAACGATCGGTGCGCCCTTTTCGCGCAGATAGGCCAGCGCCGGTTCGACTTCGGTGAAGTTCTGATAGTCGGCGGTCGGAATGGCGTGACGCGCCAGGAAATCCTTGGTGAAGGCCTTGGAGCCTTCCAGCTGCGCGGCGGCAGCGGTGGGGCCGAAGATGTCCAGCCCGCGCGAGCGGAACAGATCGACCACACCTTTGACCAGCGGCGCTTCCGGTCCGACGATGGTCAGCTGCACGTTAGCCGCGGCGAAGTCCGCCAGTTGCTCGATGGCCAGCACGTCGATGGCGACGTTCTCGCACTTGGCTTCAGTGGCGGTGCCTGCGTTGCCGGGGGCGACGTATACCTTGGCAACGCGTGGGTCCTGCGCGACCTTCCAGGCCAGGGCATGCTCGCGGCCGCCGCTACCGATGATCAGTACGTTCATTTCTCTCTCCCAATGGAGGCGGGCCGGTAGCCCGCTTGGTGGATAAGCAAAGCGTTATCCACCCTACGAATACCGAGGTCGCGATCGGGCTGGTAGATGCAAGGCGCCCGACTCTTCACCCAGCGGAGTTGCCTTCTGGCAATGAGCATGGGGGAAGAGTCGGGCAACACCGCAGATCCCTGTCCGAGTGCGGCCGATTTTAGTGGCGGAAGTGGCGCATGCCGGTGAACACCATGGCAATACCGGCTTCGTCGGCCGCGGCGATCACTTCGTTGTCGCGCATCGAGCCACCCGGCTGGATCACTGCGGTGATGCCGGCCTTGGCTGCGTTGTCGATGCCGTCGCGGAACGGGAAGAAGGCATCGGAAGCCATGACCGCGCCCTGCACCTGCAGACCGGCGTGTTCGGCCTTGATCGCGGCGATGCGCGCGGAGTTGACGCGGCTCATCTGGCCGGCGCCGACACCGACGGTCTGGCGGTTCTTGGCGTAGACGATGGCGTTGGACTTGACGAACTTGGCCACTTTCCAGGCGAAGATCAGGTCGTGGATCTCCTGCTCGGTCGGTGCGCGCTGGGTGACGATCTTGAGGTCCGCCTCGGTGATCATGCCGATGTCACGGCTCTGGATCAGCAGGCCGCCGTTGACGCGCTTGTAGTCCCAGCCCGGACTGCGCTCGGCCGGCCACTCGCCGCATTCGAGCAGTCGGACGTTGGCCTTGCTGGCGACCACATCGCGGGCTGCCTGGGAAACCTTGGGCGCGATGATCACCTCGACGAATTGACGCTCGACGATGGCCTGGGCGGTTTCGCCGTCCAGCTCGCGGTTGAAGGCGATGATGCCGCCGAAGGCCGACTCGCTGTCGGTGGCGTAGGCCAGGTTATAGGCCTTGCGGATGCCGCCTTCGTCTTCCGGAACCACCGCGACGCCGCAGGGGTTGGCATGCTTGACGATCACACAGGCCGGCTTGGTGAAGCTCTTCACGCACTCCAGCGCGGCGTCGGTGTCGGCCACGTTGTTGAACGACAGCTCCTTGCCCTGCAGCTGCCTGGCGGTGGCGACGCAGGCTTCGTCCGGCTTCTCGACGTAGAAGGCGGCCTGCTGGTGC
>Ga0209207_1000169_pt1 | contig 48486 bp, 53 predicted proteins | sample SaghotsprinmetaG_FD_184140 | JGI IMG/M metagenome (GOLD analysis project Ga0209207, IMG submission 184140) | Hot spring microbial communities from South Africa to study Microbial Dark Matter (Phase II) - Sagole hot spring metaG (SPAdes) (version 3) | ecosystem: Environmental > Aquatic > Thermal... | reverse complement strand
TCCAATTGCGCCACGGGCACATAATGGTGGACGCTAAGGGACTCGAACCCCTGACCCCCTGCACGTCAAGCAGGTGCTCTCCCAACTGAGCTAAGCGTCCAAAGTGTGCGTTTTTAGTTTATCACGCAACACACCTTATTTCAATATCAAAACTGATTAAAGAATTCAAACATTTCATCCATCACAACTTTTGACTCAGGATAAACTGATTTTAAGTTAAATACATGTGGCAATTGATGCGATTCAGGATAAATATGGGATCTAAAATTAATATTAAATTTCTTACAATCTTCAATTAATACTCTTGATTCTAAACATAATGGATCCGCTTCTGAACTTAAAATATACGAAGGTGTAAAGCTTGAATCCAATAATTTAGAAACAGAAGATAGATGATATAATGTATGATTTTCAAAATCTTTACGATTGAAAATTGTTTGTATTAATGTATCTCTTAATGGCATTTTATTCTCATCAGAGAGTAAACGATCGAAATCATAGACGCCACAACTTAATCCATTTGCGACAATCTTACACTTCGATGCTTGAAGGTTATATGCTTTTAGTAAATCATCCTTCTTATGAATAATTGAGGTAAGTGCAGATAAATGAGCCCCAGCCGAATCACCTACCAAGTACACACGATTAATGTCGAATTGTTCAATCTCTTGATTCTTTTCAATCCAATGTAAAGCACTAAAGATATCTTCAATCATCGATGGAAATGGATGATCAAACGCTAAGCGATAGTTCATTGTCACAACCGCATATCCATATTTAGAGAGCTCCATCGCATAGTATCGATAGTAACTATCCTTATGCCCATAAACCCAACCACCTCCATGAATATGTAAGATAACTGGTAGTTTACCTTTTGAATTTTCTGGACGTGCTATATCGCACATATGCATTGAATCTCTATCTTCATGATAGTAATGGTTTAAACTTAAATTTGAACCTTTTGGTTCTTGTGCACTAAGATAGTAGTTCTCATCTTCTTTAGCAATCTGATTCCAGATTAATTTTAAAGCCTTTGTTTTTGCGTTCATAATTTAACCTCATTCTTATTATACTAAAGAAAAAGAAGCGAATGCTTCTTATTTATGTAACTCTTTACGTAATTCAGACACAATATCTCTTGGTTCTCCACAACCATCCAAGAGTTTAGCACAACCTAAACATGAAATTCCTTTACAGTATTTCTTAGTGAGTTGTTGTTGGATGTAGAGATATCGAAACGCCAAACCAACAATTACTATAATAATGGATAAGACGATAATATCTCCCATAGTAACTCCTTTACTTAAGCACCCCTAGTATAAATAAACATCACTTAATATGCAAGTGATGTTATATACGACTATTTTCGATTCTTTCGAATAAGGGTATGTAATCCCCAAGACAATAGATAAATGAGTAAGATACCTAAGCTAAGCACAAAAAATATGATAGCCGCTAATGTTCCCCAACCAGTTGTGTCAGTATAGGTTGAATACACTAAAATCCCTAACATGATCACATTAAGCAATACAGGCAACCATAAACCATGGATCATCTTAAACTTAAACTTAGTGGATAAGAAATACACAATGACATAATAAACCAACCCAATTAGAGAATAGAAATAAAACTCCATTAGCGTAGCTCCTGTTCTTGTGAAGCAGTATAAATTTCATACCACTCTTCTAAGCTTAATTCTACATCAAGAGCACGAACTGCATGCTTTAAACGCTCTATTTTACCACTTCCACTAATTGGTAATCCTTTTGTAGGATGTTTAAGTAACCATGCATATACGATGGTATCCATTTCTTCATGATGACGATTTGCGATATCCGCAATTACATTTCTTACTCTAACGATCTTAGGATCATCTGATGTAAAGATAGAACCGCCGGCTAAAGGTGACCAAATCATAGGATGAACTTGATGTTTCTGTAATACATCCATCATGCCTGAATTATAGTGTTCAAAACAAAGTGGTGATATTTCAATTTGATTGGTCACAAGTTGATTCTGGGTAAAGTGTTGTAAAGTTTCAAACTTAAATGGATCAAAGTTTGATACACCATATGACTTAATTAGTCCCATCGATTTTAAATCATTGAGTGCTCTTGCGACTTCTTGATGATTAATCAGTGGATCTTCACGATGAATGAGGTAAACGTCTAAATACTCACAATTCATGAGATCAATACTCTTCTTACAGGACGCAATGATCTTATCGTATGATGTATCATAATGACCGATACGATAATCACGTTTAACACTCTTCATATTAATCCCTGTTTTAGTAATAATTTCAATCTTTGAACGTAAGCTAGGGTCGAGTTTTAATGCCTCCCCAAATTTAGCCTCAGCTTCATAGTTCCCATAAATCTCTGCGGTGTCAAAACTTGTAACTCCACAATCAATACATTGGTAAATAAATTCCACGATTTCTTGTGGACTCATTTTCCAACTGGTTAAACGCCATAATCCCTGTACAATGCGTGATAAGCTGACTTCATTATTAAGTTGTAGTTTTTCCATAATTCAATCTTATCATAAAATAAGAATGAGTTCCCTCATTCTTATAAGCTTTCGATTTGATCTAAGAAACGTTCAATCGGTTGATTGCCAACCAACTCTAACGAATCATTGATAATGATTTTAGGTACACCAGTCACATTGAATTTCTCTGATAGTTCATAGAACGTTTGAGCTTCAACCATTTCACCTGTGACATTCTTATTTAACATCGCAAGTTTGTGTGCTTTTTGAACCGCACCTGGGCAATGTGGACATGATAATGTCACAAATACTTTAATATTAACTGGTTTATCAATCTTTTGAATACGTTCTAAGAGTTCAGTAGGTACTTCGCTTTCAGCTCCTGACATTTCGATAAGAGCAGAGATGAATGAATTGATTTCATGTCCTGCAGGAATTCCATTGAATTTAACTCGATGATATTCATTATTGTGATCCAATAACACAAAGCTAGGCGCTAAAGTAATATCATATTTCTTCGCTTCTTCTGATTCTAGTCCATAGATTCTAAGATTTAATTTATCACTTAACTCAGATACTTCAGTCAATAAACTAACGGTTGTCTCACAACTTTCACAATCATCTTGACTAGTGAATAAGACCATAGTAACTGGATTCTTGAGTTCTTCAAAGACTTGTTTTAATTGATTTTGTACATCTCTATTTAATAATTTTTCCATTGTATGTTCCTCCTAATGGGTATTGATATATTCATTTGCGGCAAGTGCTGCTTTTGCGCCTTCAGCCGTCGCTATAATAATTTGTTTATACGGTGTATCTGTCACATCTCCCGCACTGTAACATCCTTCTAAGGATGTTTCTTGTTTGCGATTGACGATAATTTCATTTCGATCATTGAGATCCACAAGATCTTTGACTAAATCTGAATTCGGGATATTTCCTATCTCAATGAATATTCCATCAGCCTCTAATCTAAATTCAATATTACTAGCTTTATCAAATACTTTGATCGAACGCATCTTAGTATCACCTTCAATTTCAAGAATCTGTGACTCAAGATAGACTTTTATATTGGATTGTTCATTCATTTTATCGACCAATATCTGATCTGCTCGTAATTGACTACGATGAACCAATGTGACATTCTTAGCGATTTTTGCGACATCAATCGCAGCTTCTACCGCAGAATTACCACCCCCTGCAATAATCACATCTTTTCCTTTAAAGAGTGGTGCGTCACAGATAGCACAATAGGCAACTCCTGCATTAGCGAATTCAAGTTCCCCTTTAACACCGAGTTTCCTTGGATTTGATCCTGTCGCAACCAGTATTGTTTTACTCTTAACAACACTTCCATCTTCTAATGATAAATAAAATAATTCTTTTACCTTCTCAATATGAGTTACTATTTGATCATTGATTTCATTAACTTCCAATGTTTTCACATGGTCATGAAATTCTTCATAGAGTGCTTCACCTGATAATTCTTTAAATCCAAGGTAATTATCCACTGAAGATGTGTTGAGTAATTGTCCACCTGGTTTCTTCGCAATGATTAAAACATTTAATCCTTTACGCTTAGCGTATAGACTTGCGTTATAACTCGCTGGACCTCCACCAATGCTTACAAAATCAAAGGTTTGATTGAGATCTATTTTGGGTTTACTGATACTTGAAATATTAAAGTTAAATGACATATCAATCTCCTTACATGAATAGTATAAGGGGACACTACTTGAATTTCAAGTTTATTGCTCAACAGTATTAATAATCTTAGAAATTGAAGATTCTGTAATACCCAGAACTTCTGCTAGACATTTAAGATTACAATCATATTTCTGCCTTAAGTCCTTTATCCATTCATTTCGAATAACTTTATTCTTTTTAAACTCATTAATATTTAATTGTTTACGTTCGAGTAAATCATTTAATTGATTTCTTACATCTTCAATGCTTAGTTTTTTCTTACTTATATCGGGTTGAATAAAGATGATTGGATTATACGGTTTCATCCACTCATAACGTGACATGGTTTCAGACATCATGCAACAAGCCGCAAACTCGTCTTTATTCTTCTGGATCTCAAGTATGACTTGTTTGAGATGTTCCTCCGATACTATTGCCTTAGTCTTGAATCGTTGTGTAAACAATTTTGTATCACTCTTACGATGCATTGAATACGCTATGGTGAGTGATTGAACTATCTTAGATATATTCGCTCCTTGTGTGTCTATAATAATTTGGAATCGATCACTATCATTACAACAAAACGCCAAAATATGACAATTGAAATTTGTTTGAACTTTCTTGAGCAAATCCATGAAAAAATGACGATCTAAATCATCCCGATATAAAAGACCGTTACAGTTTTGTGTAACTAACACGAGATTGGATTGTAAAGTATTTCTTGCTTGTCTTGCCATAGTTCTATTATATCAAGTTCTGTCCCTAATACAGTGTTAAAAAAATGCATGTCTGCATTATTCTACAATTTCGTATGGCCAATCGATAATGCCACCAAAATCATAAATCTTGGTATAGCCTAATGCGACTAACTTATCCGCAGCTTGTTTACTACGATTACCACTACGACAATAGATTAGGATAAGTGCATTTTTATCAGGTAGTTCACTTGGTGCACCACTAATACTTTCATTCGGTATTAAGATCGCATTTTCAATATAGCCTTCGTTATACTCTGCTTGTGTACGGACATCGACAATAATAACTTCTTGTGTCTCCATCATCTCTTTCGCTTCTTTTGCGCTTATTTTATGATAACTACTCTCACTTGTACATGCACTCATTAATAGTACTCCCACTAACATTATCACTATTTTTTTCATCATTTACCTCAATAAACATAGAATAGGTGAATCAAAGAATCATTTCAAGTCTAATGCCTATTTCCAAGGAAATGAACTACTCATATATTTCGATAATATTTTCCTCACCACATTTTACTTCATTCACTCCCCGTTTAATACTAAAAAATGTATTACGTGTAAATATAATTGGAACTATAGGAGGAATATTTCCATCCTTAAATTTAATAAGATCCACACGAACAAGTAATTGTCCTTGTTTAACTCTTTCATTGACACTCACAAAAATTTCAATTGGATAATTCTTTAATTTTATCGTATCAATCCCGATGTGAATTAGAATCTCAATGTTTCCATCTAACATCATCCCTATCGCATGCCCTGTTGGAAATAAAGCCGTAATAACCCCATCCATAGGCGCAATTATTTCACCACTTATAAGATTTAAGGCAAAACCATCTCCCATTAAACGTTGTTTAAACATTTCGTCAGGAACTTGGTCTAAGTCAATGATCCTTGAATGGGCTGGTATGATAAATTTCTGTTTCATGTAAGTTAATTTTATCATACTAAATCTGATTTAATGCTTAATAAATACGATTTATAAAGGTCATATCAATCTTATCTTTGATTTGCTACTTCAACACTAGTTACACGTATATCACTTGTTGAAACCTCTATTTCAGACCTTGATTTAATACCATACAAAACTAACAACTCATTCTTTATTTGACGAATAACTCCATTGAAGTTCGCATTCTTTAAACGAAGTAATACTTCATCACTTAAGACAAGAGATTCATCAATATCATACTCTTCTTCGATTAAAGAACTTACTGCACGATTGTAGTTTTGAATAAAGTTCATTTCTTTTGCATATTCATTAAAATTTAGTAAATTTACATCTGTACTGTTCGACTCTGCCCAGGTTTGAATATCTAATGCTTCAAGCTGATAACTAAACCCTTTTTCTTTAGAATACTCTAAAACACCTACATTCATGGGATAAATACTCATTGAAGAAGTCACAATATCGAAGATTGTATGATTTGCTTGTTCAGTTGATTTAATTGATTGAGCATGCATATGTCCACTTAAAACAATTGATAAGCCAAGTTCATCAAACAAAGGCACAACTTCTTCACTGTTATTAATCACATACCCTTGATATAAACGCTCACTGTGTTTAATTAAGTTGTGATGCATCACAGTAATAATTTGAGCATGATTATCACGCGCTAATTGTGTCGCTTCTTTTATCCAATCCAATGTTTCTTGTCTAAGAATTCCACTCCCTGTTGGCATATTTAACATACCATACTTATTAGAATCTAACATAAGTAGATAAACATCTTCAGATGGTGCAACCATATAACTTAGCCCATTGGGATCACGTGCAATTGCTTCATTAAAACCGTAGCTTTTATAGATTTCCTCAAACTCTGCTTTGGTCACTGTCTCAGCTATTCTCCATTCACCTGTCGCATAATCTTTTGCGAAAGGGTTCTCTAAATCATGATTCCCAGGCACAACATAAACTCGAGTACCATTTTTTTCGATTTCTTTAAGTTGAGCTGCCATAGCGATGTGACTTGCCTTCTCTCCATCGTGGGTTAAATCACCACTTAAGATAAGAATATCCACTTCTTCATCTTTAACTTTTTGCACAAGTGTACTCATTATTTCATTTGAATAATGTACAAAACGACCATCCCCATAGGTGAATACTTGGTCCATTAAGTCTTTATTCAACATCAAATCTTTTGACAATAAGTGAATGTCCGTTGCGACAACTATTTTAAGATCTTTACCACTTTCAATCTTAGTTAAATCATTTGAACATGCACTTAATACAAGCAATAACCATACTATTATTATTTTCTTCATCGTTCGCCTCAACTCCAAACTTTATTATAACTGAACACTTCTAAAAAAAGAAAGAGATTTTCTCTTTCTAATTACCTTTGCGTGCATTTTGATTCTCTTTAGGCAATACATTCGAATTCCCACGCGGTTCGGTTATTTCTGATTCTTCTCCATTATCTTGATTAGAATCTTTATACATATTCTTCGTTTCAACTCGAAGTTCAGCTTGAATTTCTAACATTTGTTCAAAAGTCGCAAGCTCAAGTCTTAGGCGATATTGAGTCACATCCAACCCACTTAATTCTAACTTTGTAAGTGAATCTTCTAAACGTTGTTTTAATTTTTCTTGTTTTTCTAATGTAATGTTTGAACGATTACTAATTTTTTCTTTATTCTCTGGATCCTTAAAGAATTCCTTAGCACTTAAGAATGAACCATCTTCTTGTAAAACATATCCATTAATGACATAGAGACCAACAGGAATATTCTTTCCTTCAGCTTCGAATTTTTCACGTTGAGTCGCCTTAATTTGAACTATATTGAGAGATTGTAAAAATTCACTATCACGAATTTTTTGTCCAATTCCCTCTTCAAGTTCATCTTGGTCGTCTTCATCATCTTTAAGGGATACAGTTGATACAACAATATAGTCTTCTTCCAAATCTTCTATATCTATAAATCCAGCTTGAGCTGCTCTACGAATTATTTCTTCTACCACATCTTCTACAGGTTGGTCTAACAAATCTGATACTTCGATTGTCTTCGCATCTTCATTTAATGCTTCAATCTTAACTACATTATTATTTCGATTAATGGATAATTCGAAACTTGGATTAATATCGATTCCCACTAACATAACAACTTCATTATCCTTTACAATTTCACTAAGCTTTACAACTTCATTTTGATTCAATCCAAACCATAACGCAAAGATTAGAGTAAAACTTAAGGCCAATAGCCCAACAACTTTTTTCATCGGTGTTCCTCCAAAAAGTGATTTGGACTTCATGCCATATGTTTTAGCTTGAATTCGATGTAACATCTCTTCTTTATTAAGTGCATTCTGTTGAATACTTTTTTCTAGTTTGTTCATATTCACTCAGTCCTTTCACTAATATAGAGTTAATAATTAAGTATTTCGACGAAACTTATTTGAATTTTTCTTTAAGTTTTTTTATCGCATTCTGACATCGGCTTTTAATCGTACTTTCAGGCATGTGATACCGTTCGGATATTTCTCTAAAGTTTAATCCAAATCGATAATAATCAATAAGGATGTGTTGATCAAGAATTGAGAACGTACTTACTTCATTCCATATCTCTTCAAGTGTCGTTTTCTCTAATACATCAAATTCAAGGTCATCCTCATCCGCTATTGACTCTAATAGGTATTTATCTTTTATCAGTGTTGTCTCAAATGTTTTATCTTTATAGTAATGTGATAACTTATTATTGGCCATCTGTATTAAATAAGCTTGCACATTCTCTACATTCTTACCTTTTGATGTAATATATCTATCAAAATCAATGAATACTTCTTGAACGATATCCTGTGCATCTTCAATTTTCGCAACTTTAAAATAGACATGTTTACTCACTGTCTCAAAAGTCGCATTGTATATGGTTTCAAATTCTTCTTTTCGATTCATGCTTCTCCTACCTATACTATAGAGTTAATTTCAAACATTTTCGACTAAAAAAGCAGATATTCTCTGCTTAGTTGGGCGAATTTTTTGAACTGAAGTTCTTAATATGATTTCTCAGAAGCTTAATCACTTCATCATTTAAATCATCATATCGTGACATTAATAGAAATATTGGGGAGTAAAATTCATACGCAACCATTTCTGGATTTGATTTCTTCAATGCGCCTATTTCCATTAAATAATGAAATAACTGTGTTTGAAACTGTATTGCATCATCCATAAAATGTTTAAAAAAGATGGCTTGAATCTGTTTATTCTTAAATTGTTCAATAATCAAGATCCTTTTAAAGCGACTCATATCTTTGTCTGTCACATAGAATTTAAATAGGTTTAAACTAATTTGAATGAGTAATTCCTCTGATATTTGTTTATACACTGTAAAATCGCCTTGAAGTGTTTGATCAATCTTTAAATCTTTATATTGGTTCATTGCTTTTTCAGTACACAAAAGAATGATGGTATCAAAAATGTCTTGTTTGTTTTTAAAGTGATTATACAGAGAACTTTCCTTAATCCCAACAGCTTTTGAAATATCTCTGACCGACACAGAGTCATATCCATTAATCGAGAATAATTCTAAAGCAACTTCAATAATTTTTTCTTTTGTGTTCATGATATTATCCTATCATTGTTTGCTTAATATCCCAAGGTTTACTCTCAAAATAATGATTCTTTAACCAATAAGAATGATCAACTTCATTCCATTCAGGGTGTCCTTTTTTACCTAGACGCATGACATAGAAATATAGTCGAGTTATACCTTCTGGTTTCTTCTTTGGATATAAATATGCTTTTGAAATAGATTGAGCCAATTTCTTTGACTTCTTATCTATTTGATTCTTTATCTTGCTCGGTATTTCTTCATATGACTTAGCCATTACCGCATGTTTAAACCCAAATGTTTGCTTAATTCCCCAGAAATTTAAATTTGTTTTCAATGTCTTTTGAGTAGGCTTTAAACCAGCTCCTGCCGCAGTCACTACACTTAAACCAAGTTTATTAAACATCGTTTTCTCTGGACGATGGGACATCCATTGATAACCGAAGTGATCTAAGAAGGATTTCATTGAGCCACTGACATTAAATACATAGACCGGAGACGTTAATATGATGAAGTCGGCATCTAACATTGATTGTTTCAGAACTTCAGTAAAACTTGAATGTGGACATTTGGATTCTGATTCAACGATACATCTGTAACAGCCCACACAAGCATGTGGAAGTGCTTGTGGCATAAAGAACTCTTTAATTTCAGGCTGAATTCGCTTATCGAGTGAATTTATAATTTGATGTGTTATATGATAGGTACTTCCTTTGCGATTCGTACCATGAATAATTGTAATTTTCATAGAATAATCCCTCTTATTATCAGTTCAACTAAACTCAACTTTAAGACAAATAATACACTTATAAACAGAAACAACTTAAATCGAATAATGTTTTGGCAAATCAAACCGATGCAAGTACTTATGATAATCATAAAACCAAGGATTGATAAGATAATGGACCAATAGCTCGATAGTGATATTACAGCACTTTCAGAGAAACCATAGCCATCTCGATATGCGGCTAATACACAAATCATAAGTCCAGTTATAAAGAATAGAATGAGTTGAAGCTTTGAAATTCGTTTTGATTTAACTTGTATTGACCCAAAGACAATCCAAGTAATTGAAGCGATTGGAACAAGAAGTGATATAACTTGATTGTTAAGAAACATATGCCTCTGCCCTCCAAACTAACACTTGTTAGTACGATTAAAGTATATACTAACAGTTGTTAGTTTGTCAATGCATAAGTTAATAAAAGCAGATTTTACTCTGCTTTTTGATCATCCATTAACTGATAAACCTCTTCTTCTGTTGGCAAGGCTTCTTGAGCCCCAATCTTTGTGGTCGTTAATGCGCCTGTCGCATTGGCAATTTTGAGTGCTTTCTTAAGTTCAAAACCTTTTGCAAGATGCGCAGCTAATGCACCACTAAATGAATCTCCAGCAGCAGTTGTATCAATCGCATTCACTTTGAAGGTTGGAACACGATCTTCCTCTTTCTCCGTCTTCATAAAACAACCATTGGATCCAAGTGTAACAATAATATTCTTAACACCCATTTCTTGTAAGACGACCCCACCTTTCTTAGCATCATATTGTTTTGTGATACGTAAGAGTTCTGTTTCGTTCGGTGTGAGATAAGTAATCTTTGAGATAAGTTCAGGACTTAATGATTTTGCAGGAGCAGGATTGAGTAAAATTGGTACATTTGCATTAAACGCAACATCTGCAACATACTCAACTGTTTCCATGGGTATCTCAAGTTGCATCATGACTAAGCTGGCTTGTTCAATCACCTTACGATATTTCTCAACATAGCTTGGAGTGCAATCTTGATTTGCGCCAGGATAGACAACGATTGTGTTTTTACCTTGTTCCGCAACATAGATCAATGCATTTCCAGTCGGAGTTTGTGTAAACTCCACACAAGACATGTCGATTCCTTTATCCTTCATTTTGTCAAATAATGCATGACCTGCAGGATCATCCCCTAAGCACCCAATCATCAAGACATCCTTTGAGAAGATAGCAGCAGCCATTGCTTGATTTGCACCTTTACCTCCACCAGACATCTTAAATCCCTTTGCCATAAGTGTTTCACCTGGTTTTGGCAATTCTTCTAACAAAACCGTATAGTCCATATTAATACTTCCAACAATAACTATTTTTCCCATAATGCTCCTTATTCGCTTATATCTGCGATCTTAGAATTCTATCTTTGCCTTACCTTTTCCTCTTTCAAGCAAATGATTAACACTTTTCTGAACTTCCATTATTAAACTCTCTTCATCAAGTTTTAAATGATAATCTTCTTTAACGTATTCTCCATTTATCATGACTGCCTTTATATTCGATGCATCACTACTATAAATAATTGATGCAAGTGGATTATAAAGTGGCAATGTATTGATTCGATTCAAATCCCAAAACACTAAATCTGCACTATACCCACCTTTTAACTTTCCACTTTTGAACGAAAATGCTTTATGGCCATTCATCAATAACTTCCAGATAGACTTAACATTGGATAATGTCGAATCATGTCTTTCATGTTTATGTAAAAGTGCGAGCGTACGTGCTTGTTCAATCGGTGATAACGTATTACTCGAGGCAGCTCCATCAGTCCCTATGCCAAAATGTATTGTATCTAAATTATCCCATAAATTCCCAGTCCCCATCGCAAGTTTTTGATAGGTCTTAGGGCTTAAGGCGATTAATGTATCGTTGCTTAGATATTTCATTTCCTCTAAATCGATATACAAGCCATGTCCGATAATACATGGCACATCCAAACAACCCGTTTCGGATACAATTTGTAACGGCGATTTTTGATGTAAATTGACACTATCATCGACTTGTCTTTGTGTTTCTGAAACATGTAAGTGTAAGCCACAATTTAACTTCTTAGCCCATTCACTCATTTCAACAAGAGCCTCGATTGAACAAGTATACGGCGAATGTGGTCCAAGTCTTAAATGTATATTTTGACTCTTATTGGTCTGAATAAGTTGAATTGCTTCTTTTAATTTTTCATCATAACCAGGGAATTGACTAAACAACGTAATCGCAATATCTGCCTTTATCTGAGTTTCATTAACTGCATCTATAATGGATAAAGGGTTAAAATAGTGATCTGCAAATGCAGTGACTCCATTGTTTAACATTTCTGCAATCGCGAGTTTTGTGCCTACTTTTACATCATTCTCATCCATCTTACTTTCATATGGCCAGATTTCTTCATTAAACCAGGCATCAATATGAACATCTTCTGCTATTCCTTTGAAAATATTCATTGCGGCATGGGTATGACAGTTCACTAATCCAGGTGAAATAATGAGTCCTGAACAATCTTCTCCATCAAAATATTCATCCGTAATTTTCTCAATCATTCCATTCGAAATAATGATTGTTTTATTTAAGTGGAATTCTCCCTCTTCATCGAGTAGAGTACAGTGATTTAATACCCGTTTATCTGTATTCATAGGATCCTTTCATACTTGCAAGAAAGGACAACACAAAACTGTATTGTTCTTGCTTGATTGATCATTATGCGTCTTTTCTTAATATTTCAATCAAACGGTCCATGAAACTTGAATGTTCAAGCTTCATCGCAACTTTAACTTGACTCAATGCTTGGTTCGATTTCTTTCTAAAATCAGGAATGGTAGCGCCAGTAGCGAAATGTCCGCCGGTTTCAATATCTACATGTACATTCACGAATTCAAACAACTCAGGATCTGATATCGCCATAACCGCAATTGGATCATGGAGACTACGATCATGACTGGAGTATAAATCGAGTATTTCGTAGAGTAATTGGCTCTCTTTTTGGTTAATTGCTAAAATACGATCAAGTTCTGCTTGATTGATACTTGCTTGATCCGTAATATCTAAACCAGCCATTACGATGGGCAATCCACTCTCAAACACAATACGTGCTGCCTCTGGATCGGATAAGATATTAAATTCCGCAATTGATGTACGGTTCCCATGGTGGAATGCGCCTCCCATTAGGCTAATACAACGAATCTTAGGTTTAAGTTCAGGATAAGCTAATAACAAACTTGCGATATTCGTAAGAGGTCCGATTGGAAACAATACAACTGATTCTATTGAATTTTGTAAGGTTTCTTTTAAAAGTTGAACTGAATTGGGATGAAGTGGTCTAGTGCTGGCATGTTCCTTATAGGTATCATAACGTCCACCAAAACCATCGGAACCATGGGTAACACCTGCATCATCTTTACGTACAACTAATGCTTGTTTATGGCCTAATCCAACTGGAATTGGTTTTGAAATATACCCAGCTAAAAGTTGTGCGTTACGTGATGTATATTCTAATCCAACATTTCCAAACACAGTCGTAATCGCTAACAGATCTAGCTTAGGATGTTTAGCAGCGTATAGAATCGCAAACGCATCATCAACTCCTGGATCAGTATCGATAATACATGGAATTTTTTCAATCATACGAGCACCTCTAAGACATGTGTCTGTATTTCATCAAACTTTGGATGAGCCACATAAACTGCATTTGGTTTTTGTGCTCTTTCTCCACGTAAATCAAATATGGTCATACCTGTTGTATGTGTACCATTTAATTCAACTGCGATATGTACATCTATCATTTCAAACCATTCAGGATGATGAATGGATATGATTGTGATGAGATCATGGAGATAATAGACAGATTTTGGAGATTGAGCTAGGTTTTCTTTCGCATCAATTATCTTATAAAGTAATTTACTTGATTCATATTTAGAATTATTTAACTTAAGCATGAAATCACGATTAAATCCATGAGCCGTAGTGGTATCTAGAGGTACATAATATTGTTTAACCCCAGAATTAATCACTATCTGAGCTGCGAGAGGATCTGCCGCAATATTGAACTCAGCACTAGCGGTATAATTTCCTTTTACAATTCCACCACCCATGACATAGATTGCCTTTATGTATTTATTAACATCAGGATAGGCCATAAATAGCTTTGCAAGATTGGTAAGCGGACCAATTGCCGCAATAATAATCGGTTCATCTAAGCTAGATAACAATTTATAGTAAGCATCCGTTGGATTCTCATGACTTGCATGAAACTTTGTGTTCGAATCAAACTCATAACCACCTAATCCGTTCGAACCATGTGCATATTTCGCAATAATTGGCTCTCCTAAAAGAGGTCCTTCTGCTCCACGATAAATAGGCACATTTAAATTGAGTTCTGATAAGATATATTCGGAATTTAATGTTGTCATTTCAATTGGGACATTGCCCGCTACACTGAAGATAGCCTTAATGTCGAAACAATCCACCAAGTGACCATAGACTAAGGCAAAAGAATCATCAATCCCAGGATCACAATCAATGACAAGAGGTATTTTATATTTCATTGGACTCCATTCATAAAGAAAGGGTATTAACCCTTTACTCTGCTTTTTGAGAAGCTAATATCTTTTTATTCAAACGTTTCTTTTCTGTCATTCGACGATAAGAAGAGAACGCAAACATTATAATTGTCGCAACATACGGAATCATAAAGACAAATTCATTGATAACTTTGAACTGTTGGAGGTTATTTCCAAGATTGTCAAAGAAACCAAATAGCATTGCGGAGAACATCGTCGGAATTGGAGAACGTCCACCGACATTGGCAGCCGCAATCGCAATGAATCCACGACCTGCCACCATTCCACGAGTAAAGAGTGACATATACCCAAGGGACATAAATGCACCGCCTAACCCAGCAAACATACCAGATATAGCTAGTCCAATGTATTTTGTTTTATGAACGTAAACACCAACGGATTCAGCCGCATGTTCATTCCCACCAACAGAACGAATACGTAATCCCAATGGTGTCTTAAACAAGAAGTAATTTAAAATAAAGGTACTAATAAATGCGACATAAACCAGTATATTTTGTCCATTAATAACTTGACCAATAAATGGAACATTATTTAAGAAAGCAAAAGAAATGGATGGTAGGACTAAACTATTGAGTGCGGAAGAATTACTCTTATCGCCAGTAAGTAAGAATAAGATAAAGATCGAAGCCCCTGTTGCAAACAAGTTAAGCGCAATCGCTACAAGGATTTCATCCGCCATCATCTTAAGTTTAAAGTAAGCTAAGAATAGGGCGATAGTAATGCCTACGAGTACTGCAGCTAATAAACCAAGCCATGCATTTTGGAAATACCAAGATGCGACGACTGCAGCTAATGCGCCTAAGGTCATACTTCCTTCAATAGCCATATTAGTAATACCAGATCGAGACGCAATTAATGCGGCCATACCAGCAAAAATGAGAGGAGTACTAGAGCGAATGAGTGAGAACCAGAAACCTGGATTTAGAAATATTGAAAATAGTTCCATGTTAGTTTACCCCCTCACTAGCCACTTCACGTGACTTTTCAACAATCTTCTTCTCTTTTGCAGCTTTCATAAAGGCTTTAGCCGCAATGAATAGAATAATGATTGCTTGAACAATAGAAACAATTTCTGGAGGTATATTGGTTGAACGATTTAGAATATCTGCACCAACACGAATATAAGCAATAAATAAAGCCGCAATCGGTACAAAAGCAGGATTTAGTTTTGCGAGTGTTGCGACGATAATTCCATCCCAACCATACCCAGGGCTTGCTGCAAATTTGAAGGTATTATAAATACCAAACATTTCAACTGCACCTCCTAAGCCAGCAATTGCAGTACCCAATACTTGAGCAATAATAATTACAAACGCAACTTTTACACCACTATACTTTGCAAACTTTTCATTTAAACCTGTAAGACGTAAGATATAACCCCATTTAGTACGATAAAGAATTATGTAAGCAATCACAACAACGACTAGCATTAAAATTAAACCCACGTGAATACGTGTACCAGGAATAAATCTAAAAAGACTCACACCATCCGGTAATGCATATGATTGAATTGCATATGAATTAGGATCACGTACGACATAGTTTAATAAGTATTGAACAAAGAACGCAACGATATAGTTTTGCATCAAAGATACAACTAACTCATTTGCTCCAAATTTTAAATTAATCAAAGCAGGAATTAATCCCAGTAAACCACCTACGATAAACCCAGCTAATAGACCTAGAATAATTGTAATAACGGGTGGAAATGGTGAGTTCAAAGCGACAAGAACTGCAACCATCGTTGCCATATAGAATGCACCTTCAGCCGCTAAGTTAAAACGCTTTGTTTTAAATACCATCGTAATCGCTAGACCCGTAAAGGTAAGCGGAATCATTAATTCAATAACATTCCCCATTCGACGAACTGATTGAAGTGGACCTAATAACAACTCACGAATCGCGCCTATTGGATTGTCTGAAATTAATGCAATAACTAAAATGATAAGAACCATCGAAATAAGCAATGCGATTCCAATTCTAAACACTTCAAATCGTTTCTCTATATTCGATATTTCTCTGATGACATCCTTTTTTACGTCTGGTTTTTTCTTGAACCATGTCATACGGTGGCACCTCGTATTTCTTCTTCTGACATTTTCTTAATTCCAAGCATATATTCTCCCAATGTTTCTTGAGATAAATCTTTAATACTTTCAAAGTAAGCCGCAATCTCTCCTTCATACATAACAATCAAGCTATCTGAAACGTCCATAACTTCATTGATATCTGCAGAGACTAGTAAGATTGCTACGCCATTATCTCTTAATTCAACAATCTTATCGTGAATAAATGCCGCTGTACCAACATCAATGCCTCGCGTCGGTTGGTCCGCAATGAGTATTTTCATATCCGTACTCATCTCACGTGCCGCAACAACTTTTTGCATATTACCACCCGATAACATTCTGACTAAAGTATCTTTACTATCCGTTTTAATTTGATATTGTTTAATCAATTCGTTTGATAAAGTTGTTATTGATTTGCGATCTTGGAAGATACCTTTATTTAAATCAGCTTGATCATATCGATTCGAGATAATATTATCCTGAATACTTGCCTCTGAGGAAACACCATAGACTAAGCGATCTTCAGGAATATGATTCATACCATTTACACGCAAGTTCTTAACATTAAATTCTTGTTTACCTTCTAAACCATGTAGAGAAACTTTCCCTACAAATGTTGTTTCTAATCCAGTAATACAGTCAATCAGTTCTCTTTGGCCATTTCCTTCAACTCCAGCAATTCCCAAGATTTGACCTTGACGAACCGCAAAGTTAACATCATTCACCACGATCTTGCCTTCATCGTTAATAACTCTTAAGTTATCAACTTTTAAAACAACATCCCCTAAGTTTTGAGCTTTCTTCTCAATTGATCGAACAACATCACGACCAATCATCAAACGTGATAAGTCTTTAACCGTTACATCTTGTATGTTGTATGTTCCTTGATAGACACCAAGTCGCATAACCGTTGCACGATCGCATATTTCTTTAACTTCATTGAGCTTATGTGAAATAAAGACAATAGAATGCCCTTGTTTCTTAAGCGCTTCGAGTTGTTCGAATAATTCTGATGTTTCCTGTGGTGTTAAAACAGCTGTAGGTTCATCCAAAATTAGGATTTTAGCACCACGGATTAAAGCTTTTAAGATTTCAACTTTTTGCTTCTTACCAACTGATAAATCCATTACAAGTTTATTTGGATCAACCTTGAAATTATATTTCTCAGAGACTTCTCTAACCATCTCAGTGGCTCTTTTATAATCAAGACTTAAACCTTTTTTAGGTTCCATGCCTAAAATGATATTCTCAGTAACGGTTAAACGCTCATCTAACATAAAGTGTTGATGAACCATGCCAATCCCAAGATCAATGGCTTCAAGAGGACTTGACACCTTTATTGGTTTACCATTTAAAAGAATTTCACCTGAAGTGTAGTGTTCGATACCAAACAAAATCTTCATTAAAGTTGTTTTACCAGCACCATTCTCACCTAATAATGCATGGATTTCTGATTCCCTAATAGACAAATTCGCATCTTTATTCGCGATTACACCATTAGGATAAATTTTAGTAATATTTTTCATCTCTAGGACGACATTGTTAGACATGGTAATCCTCCATAATAGTAAAGTAAGCACTGAACGAATCAGTGCTCACTTTCAGTTTTTAGTTTTTATAAATATTAAGGTTTAACAGCATCACGAATTGCAGTGATTTCTTCAGTTGTTTTACCATAAGCACTTACAACTTGAATTTCACCAGCAGTGACTTTTTCTTCTAACGCTTTGATTTCTGCACGAACTGCTTCAGAAACATTTGCTTGGAAGTATTTGTTGTCAGCTAAGCCAACGCCGCCTTCAATAATACCTAAAGTTTCATTTGTACCAACGGCTAATTTACCTTCACGGTGTAAGCTAATAGCACGGTATAATGAGTAGTCAACATTCTTCAATACAGAAGAAACAATCGCATTAGCGAAGTCAGTCTTACCAGCTGCGTCATAGATCATAGCTTGGTCAGAGTCAACCCCAAGAGACCATTTACCTGTTTCAACGGAAGCTTCGATACCACCAATACCAGTACCACCAGCTACGTTAAAGATAACGTCTGCTTTTTGATTGTTAAACATAGTTAATGCTAATTCTTTACCCTTAGCAGAATCAGACCAGCTACCAGCATAAGTAATCGCTACTTTAATATCAGGATTAGCTAATTGAGCCCCTTGGATATAACCAACTAAGAAGTCACTAATTACAGGAATATCCATACCACCTAAGAATGAGATAACACCAGTTTGTGATAATTTAGCAGCTAAGAAACCACCTAAGAATGAAGCTTCATTTGCTTTATAGATGATTCCATAAACATTATCCAAACCACCTTTTGAAAAATTAATAGAAGTATCGAATACACCAAATACTGTATCTGGGAATTCAGCCGCATGCGCTTCAACATATTCTTGTAATGTTGAGCTTGTAAAGATCATGTCATACCCTTTATCCGCTGTATCTAATAATGATGCTTCAAATTTGTCTACTGCTACACCGTATTCAACGATATCAACATTTACATCACTGAATTCTGCTGCTGCTTGTCTTACACCACGTGCTGCAGAATCATTAAAGGACAAGTCCCCTAATTCACCAACTAATAAAGCAACTTTGTAAACTTTCGTTTCTGGCTTATCATCTGGAGCAGCAGTTCCACATGCCGCAAGAAGAATAAGCGATAGTATAACTAAAGCTAATTTTTTCATTTATTGTTCCTCCTTGTTTAGAATAAATGATCGAGAGATTTATCTTTAATTTCTCATCTTTAGTATAACCTAAGTAAACGCTTACAGTTTACAAATATTCCTACTTTAAGTTGATTAGAAAATTAAAGACATGTATCACTTTAGTTCATTGTATACGATTACAATTTTATATGTCAATCGTTTTAATATCATTTTTTAATTATTTAAATCGATAACCTAAATCGATTTAATAAACTTTAAATATTTATCAAAACTAATTGCAATAACTCTATCTCTTAAGTAAGATAGTGTTGTAAGTGTAAACGCTTAACTCATAAAACTATGTCCACAACAATTAAGAAAATAGCACAATTATCTGGTGTATCTATTACAACAGTTTCAAAAATTCTGAATGGTAAGGATCACGATCTAAGTCAGAGTACCATTTCACGTGTCAAGGCAATCATTGAACAAGAAAACTATTACCCAAGTATTCTTGCACAAAGTATGCGCAATGCTCAAATGAAGCTTATTGCACTTATGATACCTGATGTTCGTAATCCGTTTTTTACCGATGTCATTCGAGGTTCGGAGGATTGTGCGAATAAATATGGGTATTCATTGGTTTTCTGTAATTCGGATAATATTCTAGAAAAAGAAGTAAACTATGTCCGTTCTTTGCAATCCCGTCATATTGATGGAATTGTCTTATCTGGTTTGCAAATTGAACGAAAGATTAAAAATAATCAATTAAAACTCAATGTTCCATATTGTTTTGTGACTGGAAATAAAAAGAACTATGTTAATGAGACTAAACTTAGTTTAAATAATGAAGGAAGTTATGTTGCGACTCAACATCTTCTAGACTTAGGTCATAAAGATATCCTATTTGCGACAGGTCCTAGTATCTATAATCATTCCCAACATGGTCTAATGGGTTATCAAGAGGCACTTAAGGATAAAGGAATTCAACCCAATCCTAAGAATAGTCTATTCCTGACAGGATTTACAGCAGAAGCAGGTTATCTTGAACTACTTCCATTACTCAAAAGCACTCAAGCAAGTGCTATTGTATGTGGTAATGACCTTATCGCATATGGTGCTCTTAAAGCACTAAGAGAACTTAACATATCTGTCCCTAACAACTTCAGTGTCATAGGTTACGATGATATCGATACCAACCAATATTTAAATCCTGGCTTAACCAGCGTTAATCCAAATCGATATGCTTTGGGATGGGATGCGACCATTGAACTTATCGAAAAGATTGAAAATCGAACGATCAATGATTACACAGAGAATTCTTTTGTAAAACTTGTCGTAAGAGAAACATGTGGGGTGTTTAAACATGAAGACAAGAATTGAGAATGTAACACTACTGTGCTGTGATGCTTCACAGAATACCTACACTAATAGTTCTCTAACATTCGAGAATGATCTAATCATCGCCATTAATGTAGATGTTCCTTATGATATCTGTATCGATGGAAAAAATGGAATTCTGATGCCTGGCATGATTAATACACATACACATTTATCCATGATTCCTTTTCGATCTCTACAAGATGACTTGCCTGATCGATTAAGACGTTTTTTATTCCCATTGGAAAAAGAAGCAATGACTCAATCTTTAGCCGTTTCAGCTGCTAAGATTGGTGTTGCGGAAAGCTTATTATCCGGTGTCACTACGGTAATGGATATGTATTATTATTCAGATGCACTTGCACAGGTCTATGATTCTATGGGAATTCGTGCATGTGTTGCCCAAACTATCGTAAATCAAAACATGTGTGATGCAGAAGATGAGCGTGAAGGATTTAACATCGCAAAAACTTTTTATGAGAAGTGGAGGAATCATCCTAGAATTATTCCTGCATTCGGACCTCATGGCACAACAACGCTTACTAAGAAAACATTGATTGATCTTCAAACTTATACTCAGAAACATGACGCTTTAGTGTGCATGCATGTAGCCGAGATGGATGATGAAATGGCACACTTTAATAAGCTTAATACAACACCGATCGAATTCCTTAACTCCATTAAGCTATTAAACTCAAACTTTATCTCAGTTCATACCATTCATCCAACTGAACACGATATTGAATTACTAAGTAAGAATAATGTTGGGGTAGCCCATTGTATTGGCGCAAACATAAAAGCCGCTAAAGGAATAGCTCCACTAAAATCATTTATCGAACAGGATATCCGTGTAGGACTCGGTACAGATGGTCCTTCAAGTGGTAATACCTTAGACTTATTTGTTCAAATGAATCTTGTCGCAAAATGCCACAAAGTGCATCATCATGATCGCAAATTGTTCCCTGCTAAACAAATTGTTCAACTTGCGACTATGGGTGGCGCATCCGTCTTACATCTTGATCATCTTATTGGATCGCTTGAAGTCGGTAAAAAAGCAGATCTTGTTTTAATCGAGACAGATTCAGTGAATATGTATCCCAATCACGATCCTTATTCATTACTTGTTTATAGTGCTAATGCATCAAATGTCCATTCTGTTTGGGTAGATGGTGTTCAAAAAGTGAATAATAAGCAGTTAGTTGGTTATAATCTTAAACAACTTAAAGATGAGTGTGATTTAGAATCCACTTTGTTTAACCAAAAATTAAATCAAATTAATCAAACTTTGAACATTACATAGGTAATGTTTTTAGTTGGATAATGTTAAACTGATAGAAAGAGGAACTCATATGAACCATTGGAAAAATAAACTAGACACAGAGAAGAAATCATTAGAGTCTATGGAGAGTCTATTATTCAATCATCCTGAACTCGGATTTAAAGAATCTGAAACACGAAAAATCATTTTAGATTATCTTAATTCACACAACATTCAACTTCATAAAGATTTTGGTGTGAGTGGATTTTCTGTTCAAATTGGGCAAGGAAAACCACATATAGGTCTTATCGCAGAAATGGATGCGCTTGTTGTGTTAGATCATCCGAATGCAGGTCAAGATGGGGCAGCTCATGCTTGCGGTCATCATCTTCAAACAACCATTCTTTCTCATGTGTTTAAATTATGGAATGAGTATCAAGATAAACCAAATGGAACATTAACCTGTTATTTTATTGCGGCTGAAGAATTTGTGGATTTGGATTATCGTTTAAAACTACAAGCTGAGAATCAAATTCAATTATTATCGGGTAAGCAAAATTTAATACTGGTGGATGCGTTTAAGGATGTGGATTGTTTCTTATCGGTTCATACGATGGGTGAAACAAAGCTTCCATCCATGGAAGTGAATGCATCCCTCAGTGGATTTATTTATAAGAAATTTCATTTTAAAGGTCAAGCAGCACATGCGGCTGTGATGCCTCACATGGGAATTAATGCCTTAAATGCTCAGATCCTTACTCAAAATGCATTCGCCTTATATCGTGAAACATTCTTAGAAGAAGATCGTATACGTTTGCATTTAATCACAACCAACGGTGGACATAGTGTCAACTCTGTCCCTTCCGATACTATTCTTGAAGGATATGTGAGATCGATTCATCCAGAACGTTTACTTCAACTCAATCAAAAGTTAAATCATATTGCGAAACATTGTGCAGAAGCTCTATTCGCAAGTGTCGAAATTGAAGATCGTATGGGTTATATGCCTCTCATTCAATCTCGTGAATTAAGTAATATTCTTCTTCCTTATATTGAAGAACTCATTCCTTTAGATCAAATTGTCGATAATCAAAAATCGTTTGCGGCAGGCGATATGGGTGATTTATCCTTATTTAAACCTACCATTCAACTTGGTTTTTCTGGATGTGCAGGCTTAGTTCATGGAAAGAATTTCTGTATGGCAAATTCTGAGGAAGCACTTATTTATCCTGCGTATGTTTTATTGTCTGGTATTGAAGATCTGATGCGAGATCCAATAAAGCTTGAATCAATTTTAACGTCATATCCAACGAAGATGACGGTCGATGAATATCGAAAAATGCATAATATTTAGTACATAATGTCAATAATATGAATAGTCCTATATTTTTTTGCATATTAGTGCTAGTATTTTAGTATGAACTATATTTACTTAAATAAAGAATTAAGAATGCCTTTGTATAAACAAATACATCAAAGCATTCGAAGTGCAATTTTAAGTGGAGAACTAGAAAATAATGCGGCCTTACCTTTTGAGGAGGAAATTGCGGAGTTTTATAATGTCAGTCGTATTGCGGTTAGAATGGCATACGAGGCACTCGCAAATGAAGGACTCATCGTTCGCATTAAGAGAAGAGGTACTTTTGTATCTAAGCGTCCGATTCTTAGTTTTAAAGACCACGATATTGTACGGATTAAGCATTTGATTGAGAATCTAGGATATACATACAGTCAAAGAAATCTACTCATTGAACGTATTCATTCTGATTATGTTCAATTCCCTGAAGTTCTTAAACCATTAAGCAAAGAAGCCTTAAGAATTACTCAATTGATTCAACTTGATCATATGCCTTTTGCGTTGGTAGAATATTTTATTCCACATGAAGTCAATCTATATCAATCTGAAACCATTCTTCATAGCGAAGATACGTTTATGGCTATTGATAAAGTTCTTCAACTAAAACTCAAGAAAGCTGAAGTTATTTATCGTGGAGAGCGTGTTAGGGATATTTATGCCAAATCTCTTGGTATAGAGCCAAGTTCTTCGGTTATTCACTATACGATTTGTTATAAGGATGAAACTGACCGCATACAACTCTATTCTAGTATCGTGATCAATGGTAAAACAAATAAACATGTGTATGAGTTTGAGGTGAAATCATGATTGAAAAGTGGATACAGTTAGATAAACGTCGTAATCAATCGATTGCTAAACAGTTAGAATTATCCATTTATTCAATTATTATGACTAAGTCATTCCCAGAAGATTATCATTTACCTCTATCAAGTGACTTAGCTCAATCGATTCAAGTTAGTGCAGATGATGTCAATGATGCTTATACGTCCTTAATTAAATTGAATGTGATTGAATACGTTAATTCTAATTATCGAATTAAAAAGAATATCCTTCCAACGGCTCAAAATTATGTATTGCAAGCCATAGTCCAAAGTATTCGTTCAATCGGTTTAGAACCTGAAATTGAACATGTGGATCAAATAATACTCTCCGCTAAATCACTTAGTAAGTTAAATCTTGGGTTTGATGAAGATGATCATGTGTTACTCGTAAAGCGTATTTATACAGGGAATGGACATCCTATTGCCTACCTTGATGAATATTTATCATTAAAGCATCTTCCTGGTATGGATAAGTTGGATCTTAAGAATTTTTTCTTCTATCCATATATATTTGAAACCTACAAAGACACCTATAAAGTTTATCGTGAGTTTACCATTGATAGCGTTTCTAAAGAAGTCGCAAACCATTTAAATCAAAGTGAAGGATTCCCAGGCATTCATACTATTTCTAAATCATATACTTCCACTGGTCATTTAGTTGAACTGTCGGACATTTGGACAGTTGCGGATTACTTCAAGTTCAAAGTAGACGTGGAACTGTAAGTTTCGGTTATAACCACAAATGTTTATAAAAAGAAAAGAAGTTGCGGTTTGAACCGCAACTTTTCTTATACTTTCTCTCCGTTTGATTGAATAACTTCTTTATACCAATTAAAGGATTTTTTAGGATAACGATTGTATGTACCCTTTCCAAAATCATCCGCATCGACATAGATAAATCCATAACGCTTAGACATTTCAGAGGTAGAAGCACTAACCAAGTCGATACAACCCCAAGGTGTAAAGCCCATAATTTCAACACCATCTTGGATGGCTTCTTTCATCGCTTCAATGTGTTTACGCAAGTATTCGATACGATAATCATCTTCGACATAGAAGTTTTCATCCGGTGAATCCTTCGCGCCTAATCCGTTTTCTACGATGTATAGAGGAACTTGATATCGATCATAAAGCTTATTGAGGGTTATTCTTAGACCTAATGCATCGATTGCCCAGCCCCATTCAGAATATTCAAGATGTGGATTCTTTAAGCCAAACATCATATTTCCATGACTTGTTTCACCTTCTTGTTTACGAGCAGAAACAGCACTCATGTAATAACTAAAGGATAAGAAATCAACTTTTCCTTCTTGAAGTAAAGCTTCATCGCCTTCTTCAAACACTAAATTAATATTATTATCCGCAAAGAAACGAGCAGAATACGCAGGATATGCTCCACGAACTTGTACATCGGTAAAGAATAGATTACTGTGATCCGTTTGAAGAGATTCCCATACATCTTCAGGATGACAGGTCATTGGATAACTTTCAAAACGTGCTAACATACATCCGATCTTCGCATCTGGAATCATTGAATGACAGAGTTTAACTGCTTTAGCACTCGCAATGAATTGATGATGAATCGCTTGGTACTGCGCTTCTTTCATGTTTGTAATACCATCCATAAGGATACCCCCACTTAAGAAAGCAGTCATGGATAATACATTGATTTCATTGAACGTTAACCAGTATTTTACTTTAGATCCATATCGTTCAAATAGAACCTTGCAATAACGTTCAAAATGATCCACGGTTTCACGACTCAACCAACCATTATTCTTAAGAGATAAATGAACAGGGAACTCATAGTGAGAGATGGTCACAAGGGGTTCAATGTTGTATTTTAAACATTCATCAAACACATCATCATAGAATTTTAATCCTTCTTCATTAGGAACAAGTTCATCACCATTGGGGAAGATACGTGGCCAAGCAATGGATAATCTAAATGTCTTAAATCCCATATCTGCAAATAGTTTAATATCTTCTTTATAGCGATGATAGAAATCTATTCCACGACGTTTAGGATAATTCCCTTCATTGTCATTCATCGCTTTTATTAACGCTTCACGACTTGTGCCCATGAATAAATTCATTAGATTCTTCTGATGATCTTCATCATGTTTAGCGTAATCTGCTGATGAAAAGCCCTTTCCACCTTCAGTGTATCCACCTTCTAGTTGGTTAGCAGCAGTTGCGCCACCCCATAAAAACCCTTCTGGGAAACCTGTTTGTAGTTTCTTAATCATATTTTTCCTTTCAAATAGATTGTTAGTATTAGTATATCATCTTTAGAAAAGCGTAAGATGGACTTACGCTTCGACTGGTTGATTTTCTTCTTCAAATGCCTTCTTATCCATGATGTTAAAGAAAGGCTTATACATAACATAGGATAACACAATGGTTAAAGCTTGGAAGATTGCCCAACGCCATCCACCACCAATTAATCCAGCTACTATGATTGGTGTGCCTAGAGGAGTTGCGATTCCAGGTAATGGATTTAGAATTCCAGTGACCATTAAGAAATAAGCTGCTGTGATGATAATCGCTGGCGTAAGCATAAATGGAATAGCTAGAATTGGATTCATCACAACCGGTAATCCAAAGATTACAGGTTCATTGATCCCTAATGCATTAGGTACAACCGCAAGTTTACCAATCGTACGATAACGTTCTGATTTAGCCTTTAACATTGCAAGCGCTAATCCGAGTGTTGCCCCAGAACCCATAGCGACAGCTTGGAAGAATAGAGAGCCTGTGACTAGATGTGGAATTGGTAATCCTGCATTGAAAGCAGCTAAGTTTTCAACACCAAGAGGAGTCCAAATTGCGATAAATACAGAGTAAACAACCATTGTGCCATGAATACCAAATATCCAAAGTAAGTGACCCGCAATAACCGCAATTAACATTGCTGGGAATGTACCACCTAAAGCACGTAATGGTGTTGCGACAAGAGCGAATATCATAGTATGTAAATCACCGAATGGTGTTAATCCAACTAAACCTTTAATCGCTAACGCTACAAAGAGTACGACAATCCCAGGTACAAATCCTGAGAATGATTTTGCAACGGTTGGTGGAACACTTTCAGGCATCTTAATAATCCAACCCTTAACAACAAATTCTGTATAAATCTTACCTACTAATAACGCAATAATGAATGCGGTGAATAATCCAGTAGCGCCAAACCAACGGATATTCAATGCAACCATTGTGCCAGTTTCACTTGCTTGATACGGTGTAACGACGAAGAACGCCATAAGGGCTAGTAATCCAGCTGATGTACCATCAATACGATGTGCTTCTGCGAATTTTTGTGCAACTAGGAATACGATATAAAGTGATAGTAATCCGTTTGTGATTTCATTTGGTATAACAGTTAAGGCTTTTAAACCTGAATCTGTTAAGAACGTTTGGTATGCTGGAATCGGTAAACCATTAATTAATGATGCGATTGCCCCTGCCATCGTGACTGGGAATACGGACATCAAGCCATTAGTTATGGACATGATGTATTTATTGGATTGAATTCCACCGGCAAAGCGTTGGACTCCATTTTGAAGTTTTTCTGTAAAACTCATTTTATTCCTTTCGTAAAAGCTTAAGTGCTTGTTTAATAACTTTTTCCCCATCCATCATTCCATAATCCATCATGGATATGGTTTGGATCGGTATATTTAAATCTTGAAATTCTTTACGATATTTCTGTTCCAAGTGTGAAACTTGTGGTCCTAAAAGAACCAAATCAAAATCTTCAATGACTGAAGCGATTCGACCTTCAGATACTGCATCTATTGTGATATCCAATTTTTCTTTTTGTACATAGCTTTTCATTCTTTCCACTAAAATACTGGTTGAAAACCCAGATGCACACGCTAACAGTATCCTCATATAAACCCTCCTGTTTAATTGTTTTTTATCCACTTAAACATCATTAAAGCTAAATCTCTTACAGTCATCGCATTCATAAGATGATCCTGTGCATGGATAAGTAATAATGTGATTTCATTCTTCTCTCCATTGATTTCTGCTTGAATGAGTTTGGTTTGTATCTCATGCGCTTTATTAATATCCTCATCGACGGATTTGAATAATGTTTCAGCTTGAATCATATCACCGTTCTGTGCACAGTCTAACGCTTTTAAGCAGTTTGACCGTGCATTTCCTCCATGAACAATTAAGCTCATGATGATATGTTCGTATTCCATTTTTTACTCCTTTAAACTTCGATCAGTAAACTTTGACGATAAAATTCTTCAAAGTCCTGAGCTTTTAAACAATTCTGTAAATGCTTAGGATCATCCATTAATTTCGCTAAATATCGACTTATTTCTCGATACAAGAATAGATTTCCTTTACGAATATTGATTAAGAATATAATCGATACTTTCTTTCCTTCATAAACGCAAGCTTGCTTAAGTAAAGTAACCCCGATACAATCCACATTCGCATTCAGAACCATTCCATGTGGTCCTGCGATTCCATTCTGATATATGGTAGTGAATTTTAATTCTCTTTCTAACACTAAACTTAAGAAATCTTCTTGAGCTACTTTTTCACTCATCATCTTATGAGCCATAACTTCGATATTCTTCAGATAATCTTTTTCTTCACTGATCATAAAGAAACGTTTACTAAATAAATCGGGCACAACTTTATTTCGATGAATATCACGACTAATGTATGATTTTAAAATAATAAGATCTTTAATACGATATAAATCATCTTCATGAATCATATCCTTGATATAAATGACTGGCGCATAAATCGCTTTATCCTCTAATGTGACTGTTGAGATAATCAAATGACTATCTTGTTGATTAATCCATTCTGAGTCTCTTTCATTCTCACTATCCACAATACTTCTTGGAAGTAAGTCTTGAATCTTTTCTTTTAAGAGTCTGACATTACTTCTACCCATATCAGAAATAATAAGGACACGTTTTATCCGATTTAAGGCATCTTGTTTAGCTCTTTCGATGTTCCCCGCAAAGTGTAAAGCTAAATACCCGATTTCGTCACGTGTTAAATGTTGATCCAAATGCAGTGCTTCTTGCCAAAGTTCAGTAAAGCGTAATGCGATTAAGAATACATTCGCATATCGACTACTTACTTCATCAATCAAAGGATTATCCAGATTAAGTCGATTTGTTAATCGAGTCGTAAGTGGAACCATGTGCAATAATAATGCTTCTTGGAGTTCTATATCTAAACTAAAGTTGGTAATAAATTCTTCATCAATAGATCTTAATATCGTTTGAATAAGAACTTGTAATCGTTCTTTTTCTTGAATCGGTATGTACTCTAAAGATGTTTTCCCAGCAAGTTGTGATGCTAGATATTCAACTTCCTGAACTGGAATATATATCTCATAGGTTTGGCTCAACCATTGGACCAGGTCTAAGGCAAGATCATTGAAACGTTGGTCAACAGGTTTCGCTTGATAATCCAAAATATAATTCTTCATACTTACCCGATATAACAATACTTTAATGTGTTCGATGATAGAGTCAAAGGATACTTTCGTGACTTCAATATCTCGTTTATTTAAGAACTCATCAAGTATACTTACAAGCTTAGAATCATCTAACTTTTCTATGAAATCGAAGTATATTCGTATCATAGAAGTGTAATTATTTGAGCCTACCACAAAACGTGTAAATGCTTTTCTAAGAATGGTTTCATTTCCAATTAAACGTATTCCATAATGTGATTTACGTTCAACAGAAATTTCTAATTTATTCGCCATTTCTTCAAATTCATCTAAATCATTGACCAAAGTATTTCGTGATACTTGTATCGCATCTGCTAGCTTTTGGAGTGACACAAAATCGGTTTGTTGGAGTAGATAATAGAGCAAAAATGAAAGGCGTTGTTGGCGATTTCCAATGTCGTTGATTGACTGCGCATTTTCAATCAAACGATGATATCGTTCTGAATCATGAATGTCTAACACATAGCCTTTTGAATGAATGTTCACGATGGTGAATCCATTTTGTTGGCTTGTGGTGTTGTAATCCTTGATCCAATTACGAATCGTTCGCTCTGATACGGATAAGTTTAAAACAAGTTCTTCCATTTGAACTGGACGTTCTGAATTTAATTGTTTAAGCAAATCACTCGGTAACATGGCGACCTCTTGGTATCCCACAACACTATTATAGTTTGTGTGTTTTTAATTAACAGACAAAGTTTTACCGTCTATTTCGGCAATGATTGAAAATTTGTCTTGTCTTATTTTACACTATTATCCCAGAAAATAAAAAACTACCCTGCTAGGATAGTTTAAGAATATTTTCAATTATCAACTCATAATCATCAGGATGTAATTCATGGCCAGCACCACTTAGAGAAAGTAATCTAGCATTTGGGATTGTTTGACTTAACATCTCTCCATGAATGTGTGGAATCACATTGTCAACTGTCCCATGAATAACTAAAGTAGGACAAGTTATTTCTTTGATTCGAGTGAGTTCATCTCCAGTTACTTCAGCGAATGAATGGTTTAATTTACTGTTATAATCAATCGCTCGACTGACATCCTGTTCAATCAACTGATAGATTTCTTCTAGATCATTCTTTCTTTCACTTTGATGAGTCACTTGCCATTGTTTAAAGGCATAATCAACTTGTGCTCTAAATCCTTCAGGCAGATAATCGCCATAATCATCAAAGAATTTTTGGACTTCAGGACCAAAAACCGGAAGCTTTTCAGAACCTTCCGCGAAGTACATAGAAGCTAATAACACTAACTTACTAATTCTTTCAGGATGTCTTACCGCAATTAACTGCGCTAACATTCCACCCATAGACATACCCATTATGGTCGCTTCTTCGATGTGATAAGCATCTAATATTTGTATCGCATCATCACTCATTTCTTCGAATGTATAGCCTGGTTTACCAACTGGATAGGATGTTGATTGACCGGTATCTCGATTATCATATCGAATCACAAAAAAGCCTTTATCCACAAGCTTTAGACAGAATTCTTCATCCCACCAAATGAGTGAACTTGCGGCACCCATTATAAGCAAAATAGCTGGATTTTTAGCATCTCCAAAACTTTCTGTGTAAAGACTTATATTATTGAAATTTATTGTTTTTTGCATATTACACCTCAAGTGTATTATACCTAAAACTTAGTCTTATTTCTTTTCTAATGAATGCAACAATTCTTTTCTATATATAAGCGCTATTATTATTACCGCAACTAATTGAAACAACACAAACATTCCAACATCATTGATTCGTATACCTACAAATGTATTCGTAAAAGAACGTGCGATGGTTAGAGCAGGATTCGCAAAGAATGTTGAGCTCGTAACCCAATATCCTAGCATAACCGTAGAACCAACTAGCGTACCTGTTTCATTGTCATTTAAGTCAAATGTTTTAATGATCACAAACAATAAAACAAGTGATGAAAATAATTCACTTATCCACAGATTCAGGGATGAACGGATGGTTACGGAACTTTGTATAACTGTTAAATCAAAAAGTAGGTGCATAAACAAGACACCTGCTATCGCTCCAATTACTTGCATAGCACTATTCATTATTGTTTTTTGAATTGTCTGTTTTCTTTTTATCCATAGTAAGATACTCACAATTGGATTAAATTGAGCTCCACTTAATGGTCTAAAGATAACAATTAAAACATAAAGTCCAACACCCGTAACAACACTATTTATGAGTAAGGTTATTCCACTATTCCCTTCCGTCAATACATACCCAAAATAACCTGATGCACTAACGATTAGAGCTAACAAGAACGTCCCTATGGCTTCGTAATAGGATTCTTTAAACATTCGCATATTCTTGTATGAACTCTTCTACTTTTAGTTTAACTTGATCACGAATCTTACGAATTTCGACTAGTTTTTCTTCTTCTGTTCCGAGTAGTGCGGATGGATCAGGTAAGTTCCAATTAAAGTTATTTATCGTGCCTGGGAAGATTGGACAACGTTCGCCATTCGCTTGATCACACACCTTTATGACTGACCAATAGGTTTTACCTTGTTTATGGAAATCAAATACCGATTTTGTTTGGTTTTGACTTAAATCATATCCAATTTCTGCCATTGCCTTAACAACCAATGGATTTAATTTACCAGCTTCAATCCCAGCACTTTCTGAGACGAATTTACCTTCTCCAATTCGATTTAAAAACGCTTCTGCCATCTGACTTCTCGCTGAATTGTGTATGCATACAAATAGTATATTTCTCATAGTTTTTTCCTTTATATAGATATTTGTCTATATAATACAAAAAACGAATAAGATATTCAATTAGATTGAATGTATGTTAATGAATCTTTACAATTAACAATTATTTCATTAGCTTTGTATATGTTAAATCAAAATAACTTAATATCGTATTAGATAAATCATTAGTTTTATACTCTTTTGGACTATCGTTTTCAACATTATCATAAATGGTGATGTTTATATCACGTCTTAAAAGTTTCAGATTCTTGCTTAGAATTTGATATCCCATTTGATAGTTCACACCATCATCAACAAATACAAATGAGGTATTTGGTTCTTTTTCAAGAATTATTCTAACCATATATTTCAAAGTATCCTTATTCTCATTTCTAACACTTGGAAGTAATATGGGAAGTCTTATAAGAAGTAGACTAATCAGAAAAAGTATAAGACTAACTATTCCAAAAAGTAAAACATTGTTTCCTGACATGATATTTTGAACCATTATATAGAGAGGATAACTAGCTAACAAGACAATTAAAGTCGTTTTGATTCCTTCAATAACCAACCCAACTTGTTGTCTCTTTTTAATATCAAAAGGTTTAAAACTAATATAATTATGAATCAAAGAAGGCGTATCATAATGACTAACCATAACTTTGATTGCATTTTTTAAATCACCAACAACCAAACTATGATATTTTTGGTTACGATATTCATCCGTTAATAAGTATGATTTTATCCCATCTTGATCAAGAATATTCTTAAGTTCAGATAGAAAAACAACTTTCTGGAAACGATAAAATCTTGTCTTTTGTAAATCGATAAGTGTGTTTAATTGTTCTAATGTTGTCATATTTAAGTTCTATTTAGTAAAGTTTGTTGGTATAGTCGGCGCAAGGCTGAATCTGCTTGTTTGATTGTCAGAATATTATTATCTGGACTTAAAACAATTATGTTTATTTCATCAATTGAACTGCCATTTATTTGAATTTCATTTTCCAAAACAAATTGGAATACAGTGTTTTTTAGTTCTTCAGTATTCAAAATGCAAAACATTTGTGAGAGATGATTATTTAAAATCTGTGATGTATATAAACCATCTGAGACTTGCTGGAAAAGGTTTGAAGATTTCAAACCAGCTTGAATAAGATGTTTGACTACTTCATCAATCACGTCTTTATCATTTGTTTGTATCACACGTTTTTCTACTCGACTGAGTTTAGGAAGGATGAGCTCATCTACTCTTAGTTTCATAATTAACTTTTCCCATAGTTCAGAGCTATTTCGGTTCACATCAAAATAATCAAACTCTAACATAACCACAGGGCAATTACGTTTCTCTAGTTGTGTTGTGCCTGAGGTAATAATCCCGTCGTATTTTTTAAGATCAATTGTATCAAGATCATATGAGGATAAATAATCAATTTCGATGTTATAGCGTGTTAATGAGTTTCGATATGCGACTGATTTATTTGAGAATCGACTAATTTTGTTTACATAGGCAATTTTTATATCTGCATAATTATTGGGTATCGTAAATATCGCATTAAAGAGAATGATCGAAAGCTCTAAGAATTGATAAAGATCGATTGTCCCATCTGGATAAAGTACTCTTAATACATCTATTGCTAGACTTCTTGATGCAGGTATTTGACTTACTACTTCCTTAAATCGTGAAGGAATTGATTTTTCGATGATTTGATACTTTTTTCTTAGTGTGAACTTGATAATAAATATTTCAAGTTTATTAAGTACGGTAGGATTAATCCCTAAATCTAAATTACACTTCAATTGTATGGATTGTCGTATCAACTCTACGGTACTTGAAATATCATTTGAGTATTCTATTGAGTTGATAAGATTGTTCTTTGAAATATCATCAAGATGTAACAATATTAACATCCCGATGTAGTGGATTTCACTAACTTCTAGGATGTTAAATTCTTTTGCTAGTTCTTTAGATAAGTTAGATACATCTAAAAAATGATTAAACTCATTGAATTCAAATTGAAGCTTGTTAGAATACCCTGATTTTAATAATAATAAATTTATAAGTAATAATTGAAAACCTTGATCATTAATCAATACATTATTACCCTTAAGAATTGATACTAGCTTCTTTCGAGTTATTAACATATCTTGTTTAGAAAAATGATATTGCTCATAAGAATTTTCAGGAAAAATGGATTGTTTATCTGTAAAATTGTATATATCACAGAAATCGAGTAAGCATGATCGTATTCTTAATGAATTACCAATTAACTGCATTCCATAATATGGAACTGAATTGATATCAATTCCATATAAATCTAAAACATTTCGAGTTAGTTTAAGATCGTTTGTGAGGGTCGCATTGCTTACATGTAATTCGTCTAATAAATCTTCTGATTTTAAAAAATTCTTCTCAACTAATAGTTTTCTCAAAATAAAACAAACTCTTGGTTGAGAGCCGAGTTCTCGTAAAATTGAATTTTCTAAGTATTCAATACATTGATTCTTGAGTTGTTCAATTGAATGATTATCTTTGAGTAAACTTTCAATAAAATACCCTTTTTTACGATGTAAACTAATGCATAGTCCATAGTCATTCTTCTCAAACTCATAATTAATTAAACTGATATCTGATTGTAAAGTACGAGATGAAATCATAAAATAATTTACGATTTCATCACTTTGTATTGTTTCGTACTTTAAAATTCGGTGAATCAATTCTATTTGCCTTATGTTTAGGAATAACATTATACCCTCGCTGTTTGCTTTGTTGGTTAAATTATACACCTTTACTCCAAATACATCGTTCGTAATTGTTGGACTTCTTCGTCCGTTATCCCCAACCCATAACGAGCATACGCTCCAATTGACCCAAATTCTTTCTTTATTTCATCTAACGCAGATTGTATAAATATCTCTTGAGTATCAAAAATAGAATACATAAACTGCGCTACTTCTACATCATTCGACATTTGTAAGAATTTTTGATAATAAGCTTGGTTTTTCTTCTCACGTGCTTTCTTCGTTAACATATAGTCATATTTAATATACTCATCACTTACTCCTAGAAGCCCTAGAATTAGAAGAGATGCGAATCCAGTCCGATCTTTTCCACCTTTACAATGGATAAAACTTGGTGCGTTATCTTTTGAAGCTAATAGGTGAATCGTCTGTGCAAACGCATTACGACTCGTTTCATTGTGAACAAACTGAATTTGTTGATCTATCATCGCGTTGATTGCCGCATTCTTATCCTTTTTGATTAGATTCTTAGCATTTTCTAAAAAATTCTCATTCTTCATATCTTTCTCATCATTTTGGAGTGATCCTGCAAATATTGCGACTACTCCAGCAGGTGAGAATACATATTGTTTTGTGCTTTCATGAACACCTAAATTAGGATAATCAACAATCTCTGTATCTCCTCTTAAATCAATAATTGATTTAAGTTGTACATTGTCTAAGAACATTTGTCCTTCAGGCTTTAGATTATTTAAATGATCACCACGATACAATAAATTCCATTTTACATGTCTACCTTCTTGCGTCGGATACCCTCCCATGTCTCTAAAATTATACATTCCATGGATGGGTAAGATTCGATGTCCAAAGTTTAAAACCTCTCCATCATCGAATTCTATTTGAAATAAGATTGGACTTGTTCGGTCAAAAGGACATTCAAATATTATGTCTTCTTTCGTATTTTCAAACAACCATTTTAATTCATTATTTAGAACTCTATAGACGTTGTAGTTAATCTCTTTGGATACCCTCTTAACCAACAGTTGATGTTTGTTATTTTCAAGGTAGAAACATTCTACAAACGTTAGACTCATTTTCCCACCTTAGCCTTTTCTATCATTTCTAGTAGAGGAGTTGGGGCATGGAATGCCGCAATCTGATACTCTACTTTAATTCCTTTTTCTAATAATTTATGTAGCGCATCTTCTTCATCTTTGGTAAAACATAAATCATGATAATAACTATGTCGTCCTTCTTTATTACGCATACCTCCATAGTTAATGTAAGGTAAATCAACACCACTATCAACTAATCGATAGGCATCAAGCGTATTCTCAATCAGTAGGAATGTTGATTTTCGAATTGGGTTTTCTCGATAAATTTTAATAAACTGATCCACAGAGAATACATGTAAAACGACGTCTGGTACAGCCATCTTTAAAACCTGTATTTGGACTGGATTGCCTGCTGCTTTATCGCTTATGCATATAATCTGTTCCGCATTTACATGTCTTAACCATGATGTTGCGACTTGTCCATGTATTAGACGATCATCAATACGAGTCCACTTGATTGCCATTGTTTATCTCCTTTATTCGATTAGAAATATTGATTAATGAGTTGTTATATACTGATTCAATTAGTTGTGATAATTCGATAAAATCTAGATGTCTTTGAAACATTAATTCGAGTAAGATCGGTAGATTGAACCCAGAATAGACAAGAATATTTTCATGTTCAAGTGCTAAATGAGTCGCAATCTTGGAGGGGGTTCCCCCATAGATATCCGTTAAGATGAGAACCCCATTTTCATGATTAAGATTGTTATAAATGTTTCGCAATTCATCAAGACAGGTATCATAGTCTTTATCAGCACTTACTGAAACAACATAGGTTTCCTCTTGTGGATAACCAATGATCATTTCTACGCTTTTTAGTGCTTCTTGGGCAAAATAACCATGACTTGCCAAAATGATTGAGTAACGTGACATTATACGATAACTCCGAGTAAGAATAAGATTGTGCCTAGTATGAGTAGTCCAAGAATTAAGAAGATTAAGTACTTACGAGGAAGTTTTTTATTCACTTGATATAAACCTACTGTAATGAGTAATGGAAGTAATTTCGGCATTGCTCCATCAAGCAATTGTTGGATATTAACAATTGTTTCATTAACAACTAGTTCTGTCCCAATCGTAATACGAACAGATGAACTAATGAGTGCTCCTAATACAACTACCCCTACCATAGTAGACAAGTTAATAATATTCTTCATAACTTTTGCTTGTTCACCCGATGTAATGAACTCCATACCTTTTTCATAACCAATTACGATTCCATAATACTTAATTGCGATATTAATCGCATTGTAAATCACAAACATTAAGATTGGTCCTAATGCATTTCCATTTAATGCATAAGCTGCCCCAATACTACCTGCGATTGCTTGAATTGTTAATTTAAATACGGAATCTCCAATTCCTGCTAGAGGGCCCATCATCCCTGCTTTAACCGCAACAACACCTTCTTTTTGATCAACTGATGTTGTTTCTTCAATCGCAGCAGTGATTCCTAGAATCATACCCGTAGCGGTGTTTTGTGATAAGAAATATTCTAAGTGACGTTGCATTGCTGCTACTCTAACTTCTTTTGGTTCATTCTTATATAGTTTCTTTAAGACTGGAGTAAGTGCTGTTGCGAAAGAAATCGCTTGAGCTGTCGTACTGTTAATCGCTAAACCTAGTCCAAAAATTTGTAAGCGCCAATACACTTTATTTAAATCTTTGCGTGTAATTTTTTCGCCATTCATACGATTGACTTCACTCATAGATCATAACCTCCTTCTTTTACATTGTTGTTTGTATTTTGAGATTGTGTGTTTTGGAAATCAAGCACATTCATGATCCATGTGTAGAATGTTGCGAATGCCATAGAGATAAGTGTTACACCTAGGATATCCATCTTCAAGTAAGCATTTAATACGAATCCAAAGATTAAGAAACCCCACATACCTTTTTTCATGATAATGGTCATCAAGATTGAAAGACCAACAGCAGGCAAGATACCTGATGCTTTAGATAATCCTACTAAGAATGGTGCTGGAAGAGCTGCCATAACTTGTTCTACGATTGATCCACCGAAGTAGATAATTAAGAAAGTAGGCACGAAACGAATTAAGAATTGTAATACTGCACTCGCAATATTAATTTGCAATAAACTATCAAAATTCCCGGATTCTGCGAGTTTATCCGCCCATGGCGCAAAGAACTGACGTACAAACATGAAAATCAAATTAAATTGTTGGACTAGAATCGCAACGGCTGTTGCTGTCGCAACACCTGCCGCAATCCCTTCTGCGGATGTTTGACCAGTAGTTATCGCAAAGGTTACCCCAACGATTGTTCCTACGATCATATCTGGAGTTTGGTATCCAGCCATGTTTCCAAGACCCATCCACATTAACTCAAGAGTTGCGGATACAATTAAAGCGGTTGTTAAGTCACCTAAAATTAAACCAACTAGTGGTCCTACTAATAATGGTCTTCTTAACATTTGTGGACCTTGATCATCGTATGAACAATAACCAGCCCATAATGCAATCAATAACGACTGAAATAGAGACATATTCTTTCCTCCTTTAGTAATTCCATATTAACCAATTATACTTAGTACCTCAAAATAGAAAAATTCAAATGTAAGCGCAATCATTTAGTATTAATTTATTTCGATATTTTTTGAAAAATTGTATTCTAAAATAAAAATCAAATACTCGTAATAAGACTTTTTATTACTAAATATTTGATATATAAACTATTCAATAGCCTATACTGATTCAATATCTTCTTCATATTCGAATATTTGTTCAAAGTACTCATAAGCAATGTTGTAATCTATATAAGAATACTTGATTCGATCAATATTTAGATTTCTTAATCCATCAAGATTATGTTTGTACGCTCTGACATAGAATTGGCATCCCCTTGAGAAGTACTGATGGAACACCTCATAATAAACATCCACTTCAATAAGATTAAATAATTCACACTTTCTTTCAAACTTCTGACTTAAGAATTCCAAGTTTCTTAATTCATCTAAACTTGGCTCGATACTCTTATCCATAAATAAGTTAGAAATACGATCAAACTCATCAAATACTTCATTTGAAACATCAAAGAAATCTCCATACCACTCTTCATAACTTAGAACATATTTTTCAGTAGAATCAGGTAACGTTTGATTATAATCCACTCTTTCCTCTGGAAACACATATCCCTCTTTCAATGATTTAAGTAGAACCCCCATATTACTTGAATAATCAAAGAAAACACCATCATCATCAATATTTACAAACTCTTTGAGATACAAATTATAGAGTCTAGCTGAATAAAGATATTCACCTTCGTAATAATAATGCACACTAATATCTTTAATATAGGGATAACTTGTCTCTGAACTATACAGGTAACTAACCACCTGTTTAAACATTCGTATCGCTGTATCTCGCTTACTAATATTTGTAATATCAAAATCTATACTATACTGTTTATTTACTTCTACTAAAGTAAGATTTTCATAACTTTCTGTTACTTTTCTTATTTGAGCATTTAATCGTTTAGTCATTTCATCCTTATTAATCAATGAAATATTTTCATAACCTGGCTCTATTTCAAATGAATAGGACCCATTTGAATTATCATTTTCTATTTCTGATCCAAACCAATTAAAACCAAATATAAAAACCAATACCACTACAGTTATAATTAATACATTTGAAATTCTACTCGCTTTATATTTGTCTTTATTATCAAATTTTGATCTTGTATAGCTTACGATTAAAAAGATTCCAACCGCAAAAAGAATCTTTGAACCATATGTACTACCGATAATTAGCAGAACGAAAGCACTTACCAATTGGAAAACAGATTGTCCCCGAATCTTTTTAATGTCTTGATTCTTAACATTCTTGGGTTTTATTTCGATTTGTTTAGTCCCACAGAATAAGCAATAGTTTTCCCCTTCTTCTAATACTTCATTACAGCTATTACATCTTTTTTCACTCATGTCCCACCTCAGTCTTGTTTATTATATCAAAGACGAATTAATGTTTTTTAAAAAAGTAACCCTTTTGGGATTACTTTAACAAACTCGATTTTTTATATATCATTACCTTCTAGATTATCTTCATATCCAAATATTTGTTCGAAATAGTCATACGCTATATTGTAATCTAAATAAGAATACATGATTCGATCTATATTAAGATTCTTTAATCCATCAAGATTATGTTTATACGCCCTTATATAGTATTGACATCCTCTTGAGAAGTATTGATGAAACACCTCATAATAAACATCTGTTTCTATCCTATTAAAGGATGTACAACGATAGCTATATTGTCGTATGAGATATTCAAGATTCTTAATCTCATCTTGAGTTGGTTCAATTTTATCATCTATGAATCGATTACTGACATCATCGAATTCTTGATAGATTTCTTGAGATAGTACATCAAAATCTCCATACCATTCATCATAATCCACCAAATATTTTTCTGCCGATTCGGTTAATTGTTCATTATAATCAATCTTACTATCTGGGAATTTAAATCCTGCATCTAGTGTTTTAAATAGAACAGATAGGTTGCTTTGATAATCATAGAATTCGCCATCTGTTTCGATATGATTCATTTCTTTTAGAAATATATTATAGAATCTAGCTGAATAGAGATAATCACCTTTGTTATAGTAGTGAACATTTAGATCTTTAATATAGGGATAATTAATATTTGAAGAGAGAATATTGCTCACTATTTGTTTGAAGACTTGGATCGCTTCATCTCTATAGCTAACTTCATGAATGTCAAAGCTTATTATAAACTGGTCATTTATTTCTTGAGCTGTAATGTTCTCATAGTTTTCTGTAGCTTTTCTTATTTGTATTTCTATTCGATTAGTCATTTCATCGACTTTAATCGGTTTAATGTATTCATAACCTGGTTCAACTTCATACGTATATTCTTCAGATTCTTCTTCCACAGTATACTTCGTATTAATTAAGTTGAACGCAATAATTCCAAGCGTAATGTAAAATGCCAGAATTCCAAGTATGAATACTTTTTGTTTAAATGTACTTTTGATTTTAATTTGATCTTTGCCTGATATATTTTTGTTTCGATCTTTATACATTTTATAAGAGATCATAATAGCAATAATATTAAATAGGTTCGATTGTAATATAAGCGCAATAATTCCCAAACAAATAAACATGAGTGTCCTAAGAATCATTGCTTTCTTATTCGCTTTCTCTATTCTAATCTCTTCTTCATAATCTGGATTTGTTTGAACTATTTCATCTTGTTTAGTTCCACAAAACAGGCAATAATTCTCCCCATCTTGTATTATTGCGTTACAGCTTTTACATCTTTTTTCACTCATGTCCCACCTCAGTCTTGTTTATTATATCAAAGTCATTCATATTTATATTCTATATATTTCATTTAAGCTTGATTATGATTGTTTTTGAATTCTTCCTCTAATGTAATAAAATGTATCGGTTCAAACCCATACATTTCATTAAAGTCTTTAGATAAGAGTATTGGATATCCATGTATCATCACTTGACAGGGTGAACTGAGATGAAGCGTCATCCGAAGTCCTCCAACATATAAACACTTTTTTAAATCAGAGTTTAGAAGTTTGACATAAAACTCTTTTGTCATTCGAAAGGCTTCTATTCGTGTATGTCCATACTCTGCCATATCCATAAACTGATCATAGGCTTGTTTAAGCGTCATCGGGGTTCTCCTTGTGTAACAGTGTTACAGTAATATCCCGTTGAACCTACCAAAACGTTGCATATTCCCTATTTATTTCCTTAAAATTACACACAAAGTATCTGATTCATGATGATACTCTTTACCAGATACATCTGAGAATACACCTTCTAAGATAAACCCAACTTCTCCACATTCATGACTTAATAGTTTAGGGGTAAAACAGGTATTCCAGATGTTATAGGTTTTGATCTGTTCATCTTCCACAATCACGTACTTCGAACAACTTATATCATGATCATATTTGTAAGTAGAACTGAAACAGATATGGGGATTAGGACTCCAGAATCCAGCATCATAGACATCATATGTCTTTTCTTCAACTATTTTCTTATGATGTTCAGGTGTAAAGACATCGAGTATGAATCGTCCTCCTGGTTTGAGTGCTTGATAAACACGTTTGAGTAAAGTAATACGATCTTCTAGTACAAGTGCCCCATAGTCACACCAGATTAAAGTGATTAAATCAAATTGTTCATGATAGTCCATTTCAAGGTAATTCATGAGGACATACTTTGTTTTAGTGTCGTGTGTTTTTGCGTATTCTATCGATCGCTCAGAGAAATCAAGTCCTGTAACTCGATATCCTAGTTCTGATAATTGCATAGTATATAATCCTGGACCACATCCAATATCCAACATACTTGATTCACTATTTAACATTGAACTTAACCATAGAACTGACTTTTCAATAAACTCTGGTTTACGACTCGCCGCATTGGTATTTGGATTAAGATGTGTTTCTAACATTCCTTTAGAAATATGAGGATCATTCCAAAACTTCTCTACAGTTTTTTCATAGAGTTGAGGTTGAGTAAGATACGGTAATAATTGTTTGAACATAGAATACTCCTTAATATAAGTTTAATCTTATGGTTTGTTTTTACAAGTCTATTAATCTTTATTAACTCTATTTAATATTGATTGATTTTCTCCAGATAATACATTATTATTATATTAACTGGAGAAAATATGATAAAATCTACTGCGATTCTATTAGAAGAACTAAAGCACTATCAAAATCCAATGGTAAAAATATCTCATATGGTAAAAAAGAAACAGCTTTTCCCTATTACAAGAGGTTTATATGAGACTGATTCTTCTATTCCTGGCCATTACATAGCTTCAGTCATATATGGACCTTCCTATTTATCTTTTGAGTTCGCATTGGCTTATCATGGACTCATTCCTGAAGCTGTTTATCAATTTACATGTGCCACCTTTAATAAAAGGCGTAGAAAATCATATTCAAATCATTTTGGGCATTATTCTTATAGAGATGTCCCATCTTTAGCTTTTCCTATCGCAACTATTTTATATAAAGAGAATGGATATAGTTTTGTGGTTGCGAAACCAGAGAAAGCTATTTGTGATTCTTTATATACTTATGAACCATGTTCGAATCAAAAAGAACTAAAATATTTATTATTTGATTTTCTAAGAATTGATGAGGATGTTTTCTTTGAATTGGATTTAAAATTAATGTTTGAAATTGCTCAGTATTATCATACAAAGAATAGTAAGTTGCTTGTTAGTATGATAAAAAAGAGAATGATTAAAAGTTAATTAATAGACATATATAAAGGTCCCATTTAACTTAATTGGGACCTTTTACTATAGATTAATCGTAAATACAATCTCTGTTCCTTTATTCTCTTCACTATTTACACTAATATCAATCTTATGATTATAGGCAATACGAGATACGATGAGTAAGCCTAATCCATTTCCATTAGGATTATTTTGACTGTCTTTCTTATATCGTTTAAACAGTTCTTTTTGTTGGAGTTCACTTATCCCTACCCCAGTATCTTTGATAGACACAAGTACTTTTTGATCGATACGCTTTGCGGTTAAACTTATATCACTGTTGTGTTCAGAGAACTTTGACGCATTGTCTATGACTGCAATAAACATCTGTTTTAGACGTTGATGATCTCCTACAATATTCCATTCTCCCTCTTCAATATTGAGTACGAGATGTTGTTTCTTAGGGTCTAGTAATGCTTTAGCACTACGACTGACATCACTTAGTACTTCATGAAGTTCTAAGGGTCTCATGTCGAGTTTAAAGTCAGGATCTTCTAGTTTGGATAGGTCTAACAAATCCTGAATCAACCGCTGCATACCCACTGTCTCATGAATAATTTGATTACTGATCATTGGACTATCAGAGATATCATAGACATTATCTTTAATACCTTCCGCGAGTCCTCGAATGATAGTGACAGGTGTTCTGAGCTCATGTGTAATATCCGCTATAAAGTTTTGTCTCATCTTTTCTAGGTTTTCACTTTGACGAGACGCATCATCTAATCGTTTCGCTAAACTATTAATGTTCTTAGAGAGTAATCCAAATTCATCTTTTCTAGATTCATCTATTTCAATATTATAATTGCCAGATGCGAGTGTATTAATCGCATTGTTAGCTTTCATGAGTGGTTTAATAAAGTTCATAGATAAGAGATAGCCTAAGGCAATCGCAATAAGTATACCGATGAATAAAGCAACCAACATGGTACGAATCGTTGTAGTACTTAAGGCATCAATTGATGATATTGAAGCAGATATAAACAATGCCCCTACAATCTTATCGTTAATACGTATTGGTGTTCCTACTGTAACGGTATCGACATTAAAAACACCTTTGATACGATCACTAATGAGTTGTTCACCTTTGAGTACTTGCGACAACAATTCTTGTGTACCTTTACTCAAACTATAATAATTGCGCATCATTCCCATACCCATACGCGTTTTCGTAATTGTTTTAATTTCTCCATCACTACTCACTACCCATACCTGTAAATCATCCACATCAACACTCGATAAATAACTATTAACAACACTCTCATCAATATCAAAACTACGGTTATCCGCAATGAGATTAGCGATGAGTGTAGATTGACTGAGTAGATTTATTTCAATCGATTCTCGTGTTTGTTTGCGTACATTGAACCCAAAAACAAGTCCTATGACAATCGCAAAGGACAAAATAACCAGTATGAAATAAAGGATCAGTTTACGTGTGATTCCTTGACTCATACTTTTTCCTCTAATATCTCAAATTTATATCCAATTCCCCATACGGTCTTTAAATCCCAATGAGGATGCGTTGTATAATCTAACTTACTTCTTAAACGCGTCATATGTGAATCAACCGTTCGACTATCTCCATAGTAATCATATCCCCAAACTTGGTTTAATAATTGATCTCTGGAATAGGCGATTCCTGGATGACTTGCGAGTGTAAATAGAAGTTCTATTTCTTTACGTGTTAAAGATACTTCACCATTCTCAATCTCTACTCGATACGCTCTCATATCAATCGATAGATTATGAATCTTCAATAAGTGTTTTGCGCCCCCTGGATCAAGTCTACGTAAGACTGCTTTAATTCTTGCGATAACTTCCAAAGGTGAGAATGGCTTAACCACATAATCATCTGCCCCAATATCAAGTCCCATGATTTTCTCATAGTCCTCTCCACGTGCAGTCACCATTATAATTGGCACATTACTGTCTTTTCGTATTTCTTTACATACCGAAAAACCATCCAACTTTGGCATCATCACATCTAATAGAACCAAATCCACATCTGATGTTAGTTTATTTAACGTATCATATCCATCTGTAGCCACTATCGTATCATAACCTTCTTTCTTGCAATAACTAACAAGAATAGAGGTTATTTGTGGGTTATCATCTGCGATTAAGATTACATTCTTTTCTTTCATATCTGTATTATAAACATAATTTATGACAAAAGTGTGTCTTTCTTAAACATCATTTATTCTTTAAACACACTTTATATTCTAAAACTTTTTCAACTGGCAACAAAATGTAGCCAGTTGGTACAACTCATTTAATCTAATAAATATTATCTAAAATCAAACCTATTTTATCCGTTTGATATTTTTATTATTTTTTGCAGTAACTACTTTCTTACCTGTAGTATCTTCAAGTTGTTTTCTTGCTGCATTCGCAACAAGTCCTCCTTGTCGAGCTACTAATTTACTTTCATCAAATGTTTCAGGTCTCAATTCTTTCGAAATTTCTGATGTAGATGCTTCTGCTAACATATTTAAAACTAATTCAAGATTAGTCATATTGTCTCTTAAATTTTCTTTCTTTAAACCTTTTAGTTTTTTATACTCTTTAGTGCTAATTCCTGCCCAAGCTTTAGAAATTTCATCAGTCAATATAGCATACTCCGCACCTCTTTTAATTCCACGATTATCCCATTCATCCGTTAGTTCTTTTCTTACTTCAATAGTTTTTAATCTTTGATCAATCCATTCTTTTGAGTATCCTTTTCTTAAGTAAGTTTCTAATGCACGTTCAATAGCAATTTCAGGATCTGATATTTCATCTAATCTTTCGCTACCCACTTGAGCTAACCATTTTTTGAACGGTTCTGCCTTTGGAGATGGAATTGACTGAATTAATCTTAGAAGTTGATTTGTACTAGCAACATCTGTTAATCTCATTTTTCCATCAGCAGCTTTCATTTTCAACTGTCCGATTTCTTCGGACAGTTGACTACCCTCAACTTTTAATTTCGATTTTAAATCATTCCAGTATTTCCTAGGCCTATCAGAATCTGTTAATATCACTATAATATCTATAATTGAAAAAAGCCATTCTTCACTTATTTCATCCCATACAATACGAATTTTCTTATCTTCAAATAGCTTTATTGTCGAGTCTTTTTCCATTTATATCTACCCCCATTAGCTTAAGTAATCTCTAATTAATAATATACCCTAACATGTAATTATTATACTCTATATCTATTGTGTTCCCTTCTATTATCAATGCGTATCCATTACATTCATTCTCATGATTAAAAAGAAATAGTCATTCTTTCTTCTATTATTAAGCGCATCTAAGAATTCTTGTTTATAGAGTAATGTCCCCATAAGATTGTAATATTTCTTATGTAATTCTTCTTTAAACTCTGCTTTTCTTACTTCTTCTATAATCTCTTTTCTTCGATCATCAAACATATTAAAGTCCTCCTATTATAAGATATGCGTATAATATAAAGTTTCCTAAAATTTATTTTATTTTTAAATCGCAAATTGTAATGAGAAGTCGTCCACTTTGAATTAAGAAGGAACCAAGGAACCGTACGTACCTTGAATTTGGTTAAAGTGGAATAAGATGGATTCAGTCGGCGTTTTATAATTGAGTACCTTACGCGGTAAGTGATTCATCCAATGCATCATCTGTTTAATCTGTTGAATCGTATAATCTTTAAGTGATTTTCCTTTAGGAATGAATCTTCTTAAGATTCCATTGTGTTTCTCATTCGTTCCTCTTTCCCAAGAGGCATACGGATGAGCGAAATATACATCACTTAAACCTAATAGCGTTTCGGATAACCCTATAAATTCAGAACCATTATCACTCGTAATGGATTTAAAGAGATGTGGGAAGTTTGGATTGTCTTGAGAGAGTGAACGAATTGTTTCATTCACTGCTACTTCATGTTTACCCTGAATCTTAATCACAAGTGTATACCGGGTCAACCGCTCAGTCATCGTTAATAAGACGGGTTGATCCTTTGTCTTCTTACCGACCACTGTATCAATCTCCCAATGACCAAATGTCGTACGATTATTGATTTCAGAAGGACGTTCTTCAATGGATTTTCCTAAGTTGCGTTTATTCTCACGCACACGCTTAGGCTTTGTATTCCGTTGAAGCTTCAGCCATAAGTCCATATTGTTTAATTCCATTAAGCCTGCGTCAATATAGGCGTAGAGTGTCTTAGCACAGACACGTTCATGTGCATCAAATAAGCCTTGTTCAATAACACGTCCTACAATGACATCTGGGGACCATTTATGCACCTTAATCTGTTCTTTAGCGTATTGTATAAATGGATCCACCTTTAACAGTTTAAACTGTGGAAGACACGCTTGCCGTGAGCGTTCATACACCAGTTGTCCTGTTTCTGCATAATAGTCTTCTGAATAAATGGTTTGACCATTTAGGATCTTCTTCTGTCGTGCCCACCCTCGTTGTATCTCATCGTTAATCGTACTGTGACTTCGATTCAAGATTCTAGAAATTTTACGATTCGAAAGTCCTTGACGTTTAAGCGTTTGAATTTCGATTCGCTCAGAGAGCGTTAGGTGTTGTCCTTTAGACAAAGTCGTTGTATCATTTAAGGGCATCATTTAAGTCTCCTGTGTCGTTGGTTTCGCAACTCTATGATACTCGGTTTCTTTAAATGGTGCTTTTCTTTTATTCTAGTAGGTGGACGACTTCATTTTACAATTTGCC
>Ga0209207_1000168_pt1 | contig 48577 bp, 50 predicted proteins | sample SaghotsprinmetaG_FD_184140 | JGI IMG/M metagenome (GOLD analysis project Ga0209207, IMG submission 184140) | Hot spring microbial communities from South Africa to study Microbial Dark Matter (Phase II) - Sagole hot spring metaG (SPAdes) (version 3) | ecosystem: Environmental > Aquatic > Thermal... | reverse complement strand
CCCGCGAGCATGCCGATTTCCAGGATGCGCGCGGGGTCGAGCTGGGTGTTGCCCCGCTGCCTTATCACGACGACGTCTATGGCGGTCGCCGGCCGACGCTGGCCGACGGGCCGTCGCTGTGGGTGGGAGCCGGCAAGTCGGCGGCCGAATATCGTCAGGCTGCGCGTTTTGTTTCCTTCCTGCTGTCGCCGGAAATCCAGATCGAACTGGTGCGTAACCACGGCGGCCTGCCGATGACCGAAGCGGCGCGCCTGGCTTCGCTCAGCCGCTTGTTGCAGGACGGCAAGCAGGCGCTCGACGCAGCCTACGCCTCGCTGCAGGGCAAGGCCGAGACGCCGTCGCTGCGGGTCAGCAACGTCGATGGCGCCCGTATCATCGCCGACGAAGAGTTGAGCGCCGTCTGGGCAGACGAGAAGCCGGCCAAGGCTGCGCTCGACACGGCGGTCAGCCGCGGCAACTCGGTTCTCGGCGCACGCCCTGCCCTGAAGAAGGTGCAACCTTTCTGAGCCCATTGCGCCTGCCGCGCTGGATTGCCCACCGGGGCGGCGGCGCGCTGGCGCCCGAAAACACCCTGGCCGGCATCCGTCTGGCAGCCCGGATGGGATTCCGGGCCGTCGAGTTCGACGTGATGCTGAGCGCCGATGACTCGCCCTTCCTGATTCACGACGAAACCCTGGAACGCACCACCAACGGCCGTGGCGAGGTCTGCCGGACCACCGACCGGGAACTGGCGGCGCTCGACGCCGGCGCCGGCGAACGGGTGCCGAGCCTGCGCGAGGCGGCGCTGCTTTGCCGGCGATTGGGCCTGCGCGCCAATGTCGAAGTCAAGCCGGCACGGGGGCTGGCGCGGCAGACTGCCGAAGTGGTCGCCCGCCAGGCGCAGACCCTGTGGGGCGACGATCCGCTGCCGCCGCTGTTGTCCTCGTTCTCGCTGGAAGCCCTTGAAATCTGTCGCGACCTCGCCCCGGAACTGCCGCGGGGCGTGCTGTTCGAAACCTTGCCCGACGATTGGCCGGATGTGGTTCGCCATCTCGGGGCCGTCTCCGTTCATTGCGACGCGACACGACTGAGCGCGGAACAGGTGGCAGCGGTTCGCCGGCAGGGGTTGCCGCTGTGCTGCTACACGGTCAACGCGATAGCGCAGGCAGAGCGCCTGCTGGCCTGGGGAGTGAGCAGCCTGTTTACCGACCGTCTCGATCTTTTTGCGGCGGACGCTGCCGCCTGAGCGCGGATCGGCATTTTTTCTTTTAAAATCACAGGTTCCGTATTCTTCGAGCCCAAGGGGCAGATCGTTCATGAAAAGCGCCGAAATCCGCCAGAAATTCCTCGACTTCTTTGCCGCCAAGGGCCACCAGATCGTCTCCTCCAGTTCGCTGGTGCCGCACGACGATCCGACGCTGCTGTTCACCAACGCCGGCATGAACCAGTTCAAGGACGTCTTCCTCGGTTTCGACAAGCGCCCGTACAACCGTGCGACGACCTCGCAGAAATGCGTGCGTGCCGGCGGCAAGCACAACGACCTCGAAAACGTCGGCTACACCGCCCGCCACCACACCTTCTTCGAGATGCTCGGCAACTTCAGCTTCGGCGACTACTTCAAGCGCGACGCGATCAAGTACGCCTGGGAACTGCTGACCGAGGTCTACAAGCTGCCCAAGGACAAGCTGATGGTCACGGTGTACGCCGAGGACGACGAGGCCTACGACATCTGGCACAAGGAAGTCGGCGTGCCGGCCGAGAAGATCGTGCGCATCGGCGACAACAAGGGCGCCCGCTACGCCTCCGACAACTTCTGGATGATGGGCGACACCGGCCCCTGCGGCCCGTGCACGGAAATCTTCTACGACCACGGCCCGCAGCACTGGGGTGGCCCCCCGGGATCGCCGGAAGAAGACGGCGACCGCTTCATCGAAATCTGGAACAACGTCTTCATGCAGTTCAACCGCGACGAGCAGGGCGTCATGCATCCGCTGCCCAAGCCGTCGGTCGATACCGGCATGGGCCTGGAGCGCATCTCCGCCGTGTTGCAGGGCGTGCATGCCAACTACGAAATCGACCTGTTCCAGGCACTGATCGCCGCCGCTGCCCGCGAAACCAGCGACGCCGACATGAATTCGCCGTCGCTCAAGGTGCTTGCCGACCATGTCCGTGCCTGCTCCTTCCTGATCGCCGATGGCGTCATCCCGGGCAATGAAGGCCGTGGCTACGTGCTGCGCCGCATCATTCGCCGCGCCATCCGCCACGGCTACAAGCTCGGCGCCCGCGCCGCCTTCTTCCACCGCATCGTCCCCGATCTGGTCGGCGAGATGGGCGAGGCCTATCCGGAACTCAAGGAAAACCAGGCCAAGATCGTCGCCACGCTGAAGCAGGAAGAAGACCGCTTCTTCGCGACGATCGAGAACGGCATGGAAATCCTCGAAGGCGAACTCGCTGCGATGGCCGCCAAGGGCGTCACCGTCTTCAACGGCGAAACCGCGTTCAAACTGCACGATACCTACGGCTTCCCGCTCGACCTGACCGCCGACATCTGCCGCGAGCGCAACGTCACCGTTGACGGCGCCGCCTTCGACGCCGCCATGGCCCGCCAGAAGGAACAGGCGCGTGCTGCCGGCAAGTTCAAGATGGCTACCAATCTGGAATACGCCGGTACGGAAACGACTTTCCACGGCTACGAGTCGCTCGAGGCGCGCGGCAAGGTGCTGGCGCTGTACAAGGACGGTGCGGCGGTCGATGAGCTGCACGAAGGCGATCTCGGTGTCGTCGTCCTCGACCACACCCCGTTCTACGCCGAATCCGGCGGCCAGTGCGGCGACCGTGGCGAACTCAAGGGCGTTGGCGGCATCTTCGCGGTCGAAGACACGCTGAAGATCCAGGCCGCCGTGTTTGGCCACCACGGCATCCTCAAGACCGGCAAGCTGGCGGTCGGCCAGGAAGTCGGCGCCCGGGTCGATGCCGGCGCCCGCGCCGCCACCGCCCGCAACCATTCGGTCACCCACCTGATGCACAAGGCGTTGCGCGAAGTGCTCGGCGGCCATGTCCAGCAGAAGGGCTCGCAGGTCGATCCGGACAAGACCCGTTTCGACTTCGCCCACAATTCACCGATGACTGCCGAGGAAATCCGCGAGGTCGAGGAAATCGTCAATGCCGAGATCCTCGCCAACGCCGCCACCGACAGCCGCGTCATGGGCCTCGAAGACGCGCAGAAATCCGGCGCGATGATGCTTTTCGGTGAAAAGTACGGTGATGAAGTGCGCGTCGTCGCCATCGGTTCCTCCAAGGAATTGTGCGGCGGCACCCACGTCGCCCGCAGCGGCGACATCGGCCTGTTCAAGATCGTCTCCGAAGCCGGCGTCGCCGCCGGTGTGCGCCGCGTCGAAGCGGTCACCGGGACCAATGCGCTGGCTTATGTCCAGGAGCAGGCGACCCGCGTCGCCGGCATTTCGGCGCTGTTGAAGACGCAGCCGGACGATATCGCCGAGCGCATCGCCGGCATGCTCGACAACGTCCGTTCGCTGGAAAAGGAACTGGCCCGTCTGAAGTCCAAGTTGGCCGCCTCGCAGGGCGACGACCTGGCCGCCGCAGCGGTCGAGGTCAAGGGCGCCAAGGTGCTGGCGGCGACCCTCGACGGCGCCGACGTGGCGACGCTGCGCGAAACCATGGACAAGCTCAAGGACAAACTCAAGTCGGCGGCGATCCTGCTGGCCTCGGTGGCCGACGGCAAGGTGACGCTGATTGCCGGCGTCACTGCCGACCTGACCGGCAAGGTCAAGGCCGGCGAACTGGTCAACCAGGTCGCCCAGCAGGTCGGCGGCAAGGGCGGCGGGCGTCCGGACATGGCGCAGGCTGGCGGTACGCAGCCGGAAAACCTGCCGGCGGCGCTGGCGTCGGTCAAGTCCTGGGTCGAGGGCAGGCTGTGAAGCGCCTGCTGCTGATCGCCGCGCTGGCCGCCGGGCCGGCGCTGGCTGCCGAACTCGACCGGACGCCGGTAGAGGCTGTGACTGCAGATGGTCAGGCGGTCCGCCTCTTTCCGAACGGTCGCTGGGAGTACGTCGATCAGGCCAAGGCGGCCGAGGCGCAGAAGATCGCCGCCGAATACCCGGAAAACAAGACGCGTCCCATCGAGTCGCAGGGCATCATGGTCGGCGGTGTCGGCCGCTACGTGATGCCGGGCGACAAGGATTACAACCGCGGTTCGCTGAATCCCAAGCTGCGCTGAGCGTTCAGCGCAGCAAACGGTCGTCCGGGATTTCCCGGACGCATTCCCCGTCGATGAAATCGCCGCCGCCGGTCTGGCCCGGCATCGGCGCGGCTTCGCGCATGGCCTTGCGCAGGGCGCGGGTCTTCCACCAGAACCAGCCGGCGAAGAGCAAGCCGCCGACGGCGGCCACGGCCAGCGCCACCAGCGAAAACATCAGCGCCAGTACGATCAGTACGCCGGTCAGGATGAAGGCAACGATCCGCCCGAACAGGGTTTGCGGCGGGCGGACGAAGTTGTTGCGGGCGTGAAAGTGATTCATCGTGGCTGAAAGGCTTGGGAAAACAGGCTGCCATTGTGCCGCAGCATCCTGACGGCGTCTGTGTTGTCTTGTCGCTGCTTGTGTAACCGTAGCCTCAAGCGGATTTTTCCTGGGTCAGGCTGTTGGCCCATTGCAGGGCGCCGGTCTGTGCCCGGTTGAGGGCCTTGGGGCCGATGGCCGGCAGGCGGGCAAAGCAGTTGGCCAGGCGCGACAGGTCGCCGCTCTCGCTGCACTCGGCCAGGCTGAGCAGGTCGGCCAGCGGGCCGGTGTCGTCGCACAGCGCGCCTTTGACATCGTCGCCGAGGCCGAGCGGGGCGACGATCTCGCGGATCGGCTGGCCGACCAGCACCGGCATCAGCGACATGATGCCGACCATGAAGGCCTTGTCGGCGAAAGCCGGGCTGGCCGGTTCGACTTCGGCGGCCAGCAGTTCCATCAGGCGGCCGCGGGTTGCTGCCAGTTGCAGCAAGGGGCTGGCGGTGCCGTTCTGGCTGCCGGAGGCGAACAGCAGGAGTTGCAGCCAGCGTTGCAACTGGCGCCGGCCGAGCACGGCGATGGCGTGGCCCAGCGAAGTGATCGTTTCGGTAGTGCCGCTGCCGACCGAATTGGTCATGCGCAGCAGGTTCATGGTCAGGCCGGGCTCGGGCTTCAGCGCCTGTTCAATCGCGCCGGTATCGGCGTCCGACAGCAGCAGGCCCATCAGCTTCATCAGCGAAAGCTGGGAATGGTCGAGCTTGCGGCCGGCGATGATGGTCGGCTTGGCGAAGTAATAGCCCTGGAACAGCGAGAAGCCGAGCTTCATGCATTGTTCCATCTGTTCCCGGGAGTCGACCTTTTCGGCGAGCAGGATCTTGCCGCTCGGTTTCAGCTTCATCGCCAGTTGCATCAGTTCGATACGGCTGAGCGGCTGGATGTCGACCTTGACGATCTCCACCAGCGAGAGCAGTTCCGCGTATTCCGGCGCCAGCTGGATGACGTCATCGAGCGCCAGCGTGAAGCCGGCGGCCTTCAACATCCGGCAGCGGTCGACGACGGCTTCGCTGGGCGGAACGGTTTCGAGGATTTCCAGTACCACCGACTGGCGCGGCAGCAGTTCCAGCATGTCGCTGAACAGGAATTCCTCGTCGACGTTGATGAAGCCCCGGCAGTTGCCGAGGGCCGCTTCGACGCCAAGTTCGCTGAAGGCATTGGCGATGACCGTGGCGGTTGCCGCGACGCCGTCGGTGACGACGGCGGCGTTGCCGCTGCCGTTGCGGAAGAGGAGTTCGTAAGCGTGGAGCCGCTGGTCGCGGTCAAGAATGGGTTGGCGTCCGAGAAAAAGCTGGTCGGCGGCGTCGCTCACGAAATCTCCTTAGAACGGCAGTTGTATCCCCGGCCAGACGGCGTTCAGCGCCTGCCGGAACCCGGCCTGGATGCGCACCAGTGCTTCGGCGTTGTCCGCCTCGAAGCGCAGCACGACCACCGGCGTCGTGTTCGACGGCCGGGCCAGGCCGAAACCATCCTCGTATTCTACGCGTACGCCGTCGATGGTGATGATCTCGTCGGCGCCGTCGAAGCGCCCTTCGGCCTTGAGCTTGTCGATCAGGGCGAAGGGTTCGCCTTCGGCCATCTTGATGTTCAGTTCCGGGGTTGACGGCGAATTCGGCAGGGCTTTCAGCGGGGCATTGACGTCGGCCGAACGGCTCAGGATTTCGAGCAGGCGGGCGCCGGTGTACAGGCCGTCGTCGAAGCCGTACCAGCGTTCCTTGAAGAAGGTATGGCCGGACATCTCGCCGGCCAGCGGGGCGCCGGTTTCCTTGAGCTTGGCCTTGACCAGCGCGTGGCCGGTATTCCACATCAGCGGCGTGCCGCCGTGCTGCTTGATCCACGGGGCCAGCAGGCGCGTGCATTTGACATCGTAGATGATGGTGCCGCCCGGCACGCGCGACAGCACGTCGGCGGCGAACAGCATCAGCTGGCGGTCGGGGAAGATGATCTCGCCGTCCTTGGTGACGACGCCGAGGCGGTCGCCGTCGCCGTCGAAGGCGATGCCGATTTCGGCGTCGGTGTCCTTGAGCGCCTGGACCACGTCGGCCAGGTTTTCCGGCTTGGACGGATCGGGGTGGTGGTTGGGGAAGTTGCCGTCAACCTCGCAATACAGCGGCACGATTTCGCAACCCAGGCGCTTGAACAGCTCCGGTGCGACCGCGCCGGCCACCCCGTTACCGCAATCCATGACGATCTTCAGCGGCCGGGCCAGTTTGACGTCGCCGACGATCTTGTCGACGTAGGCGGCAACGACATCGGCGCTGCGCTTACTGCCCTGGCCGTTGCGTACCTGGCCGGCCTCGATGCGCCGCTTCAGGTCCTGGATCGCGTCGAGTGCCAGCGTGGTGCCGGCGATGACCATCTTCAGGCCGTTGTAGTCGGGCGGGTTGTGGCTGCCGGTGACCGAGACGCAGGAGTTGCAACCGAGCTCATAGGCGGCGAAATAGGTCAGCGGGGTCGGCACGCAGCCGACGTCGATGGCGTCACAGCCGGCGGCCATGATGCCGTCCATCAGCGCACCGGCCAGTTCCGGTCCCGACAGGCGACCGTCGCGACCGACGGCGATGGCCGTCTGGCCCTGTTCGAGCGCCAGCGTGCCGAGTGCCTGGCCGACTTGACGGACGACATCGGCGGTCAGCGATTTGTTGACGATCCCACGGATGTCGTAGGCCTTGAAGATTTCTGCGGGAAGAGGTTGGCTCATGATGGGCGCTTATGACGTTTCGAAAAGGAAGAAGTGTAAAAGCCTTTGCGGGAGCCAGTCCAGCCGTCCGGGGAAGCTGCCGCCGACAAAGCCGACGTGACCGCCGTCGGCCGGTTGTTCAAGGCGGACGCAGGCGGCCACATCGGCGGCGCCGGGCAAGAAGCGGGCCGGCAGGAAGGGGTCGTTCTTCGGATTGACCGCCAGTGCCGGGACGGCAATCGATTTCAGGAAGGGCTTGGCCGAGCAGCGCCGCCAGTAATCGTCGGCGCCGGCAAAGCCGTGCACCGGGCCGGTGACCGCGTCGTCGAACTGCCACAGGTTGGCGGCGTGGCGCATCCGGGTTTCGTCGAAAATGCCGGGGAAGCGGCGCAGGCGCTCGGCCGAGACGGCTTTCAGCGTACCCAGGAAGTGCCGGGTATAGACGCGGTTGAAACCGCGCGCCAGGTGGTGGCCGCAGGCGGCGAGGTCGAGCGGCGCGCACATCGCGGCGACGCCGGTGACCACCTCGGCGGCGGCTGTGCCGTGTTCGCCGGCCCACTTGAGCAGTGCGTTGCCGCCGAGCGAGACGCCGGCCGCGTGCAGTCGCCGGCCGCCGCGCCCGGCCTGGACACGGCGCAGGATCCAGTCGATCTCGTCGCTGTCGCCGGAATGGTAGGCGCGCGGTTGCCGGTTGAGTTCGCCCGAACAGCCGCGGAAATGCGGCAGCACCAGGCGCCAGCCGGCGGCCCGGCAGGCGTGCGCGGTCGAGATCGCGTAGTGGCTGTGCGAACTGCCTTCGAGGCCGTGGAAAAGCACCAGCGTCGGTGCGTCGTCCGGCGCATCGAGAAAATCGACGTCGATGAAATCGCCGTCCGGCGTCGGCCAGCGCTCGCGGCGCAACGGCAGCGGGCGCGGCTTGATCAGCAGCGGCCACAGCGTCTGCAGGTGGCCGCCGGGCAGCCACGAGGGCGCGTGATACGGGGGCGGGTGAGTGCTCAATGCAGCGTGTGCGGCACGGCGTCGGCCATCGCCTGGTGGCCGTCGTCGGCAGCCGAGGCGTGGCGGCTGGCCAGGCGCCAGCCGTGGGCACCGCGGACATAGACGTGAGTGACGTGCAGCGGCCCGTGCGGCGACGGATCGTCGCCGACGAACAGGATTTCGGTCAGGTGATGTACCGCCATCACCGTGCCCTGCCAGTGGGCGATGCGCTCGGGCTGGATGCGGATGCGGGCGTTGGCGAAGATGCTGCGCCAGCTTTCGCGGATCGGCACGAGGCCGGTCAGGCGCACCCCGGTCGGATGCACGCACAGGGTTTCGTCGTCCTCGCACCAGTAGTGCATCAGCAGGTCGGCATCGCCGCCGGAAAGCGCGTCGTAGAAAGCGTTTTCGAGATCGTCGGGCGAGGCGAAGGTGATCGGCTGGCTCATGCGGATATCCATTTCTCGCAGGCGGCGGCGACTTGCGCGGGGGAAAGCCGGTTCAGGCAATCGAGGTGGCCGAGCGGGCAGTCGCGCTTGAAGCAGGGGCTGCAGTCGAGTTTCAGGCTGAGAATGTCGGCCCGGTCGGACAGCGGCGGCGTGAAGCCGGGCGACGACGAGCCGTAGAGGGCGACGATGGGCCGGTCGACGGCGGCGGCGACGTGCATCAGCCCGGAATCGTTGCAGACGACGAAATCGGCCAAGGCGAGCAGGTCCACTGCCTGGTCGAGGCGGGTCGCGCCGCACAGGTTGCGGCAGCAGCCGGGGGCCAGCGTGGCGATTTCCTCGGCGACCGCGTGATCCTTGGGCGAGCCGAACAGCCACACGGCGTAGCCACGCCCGGCCAGGGTTCTCGCCAGTTCGGCGAAATGCGCGGCCGGCCAGCGCTTGGCCGGGCCGTACTCGGCGCCGGGACAGAAGGCGACGACCCGGGGCGGACGTTCAATGCCGAGTTCACCGAGCGTGCGTGCCTGGTCGGCGGCGGTCGAGCGCAGGCGCGGATGGGCGAGCGGCCGCTGCAACGGGGTGCCGGGCGTCTCGGCCAGTTGCATGAAGCGTTCGAGCATCAGCGGCAGGGCCGCCTTGTCGAGCGTGTGGCGGACGTTGATCAGGCCGTAGCGTGACTCGCCGGTGAAACCGACGCGTTGCGGAATGCCGGCGAGAAACGGGACCAGCGCCGACTTCAGCGAGTTGGGCAGGACCCAGACGGCGTCGTAATCGCGCACTGCCAGTTCGCGGGCCAGCCGCCAGCGTGCCTTGAGCGAGAGCTGGCCGTGGCCGAAGGGACTGTCGACGATGTCGGCGATCTCGTCCATGCGGCGCAGCACCGGTGCCACCCAGCGCGGTGCCAGGGCGTCGATCTGCAGGCCGGGATGGCGCTCGGCCAGCCGTGCGAACAGCGGTTGCGCCATGATCGTGTCGCCGATCCACGAGGGGGCGACGATGAGGGCTTTCTTCATGTGAAAACGGCGGGTGTTGTGCCCGCCGTCCCTGTGTCAGTGATGGCCCTTGGGCGCTTCACCGGTGAAGACATACTTCGTGCTGCAGTAGGGGCAGACGACTTCGCCGGTCTTCAGCACGTCGAGGAAGACGCGCGGATGCTGGCTCCACAGGGCCGAACCCGGCTGCGGGCAATGCAGCGGCAGGTCGGACGCGGTGACTTCGACGGTCTTGTTGTCGGACATCGTTTTCTCCCCGGGATACCGATCAGACGTGGGCCAGCCAGTCGGCGTGGGCGGCCGAGCGGCCATAGACCACGTCGAAGTACTTTTCCTGCAGCGCCTTGGTGATCGGGCCGCGGTGGCCGGGGCCGATCTGGCGGTTGTCGAGTTCGCGGATCGGCGTCACTTCGGCGGCGGTGCCGGTGAAGAAAGCCTCGTCGGCGCAATAGACTTCGTCGCGGGTGATGCGCTTCTCGACGACTTCGATGCCCAGTTCGCCGGCCAGTTGCATGACCGTGGCGCGGGTGATGCCTTCCAGGCAGGCGGTCAGGTCCGGCGTGTACAGCTTGCCGTTCTTGACGATGAACAGGTTCTCGCCGGCGCCTTCGCAGGCATAGCCTTCCGGATCGAGCAGCAGGGCTTCGTCGTAGCCGTCGGCGGTGGCCTCGTTGTTGGCCAGGATCGAGTTCATGTAGTTGCCCGAGGCCTTGGCGCGGACCATGGTGATGTTCACGTGGTGACGGGTGTAGGACGAGGTCTTGATGCGGATGCCGCGCTGCAGGCCTTCCTCGCCGAGGTAGGCGCCCCACGGCCAGGCGGCGATGATCACGTGCACCTTGGCGCCCTTGGGCGAAACGCCCATCTTTTCCGAGCCGTAGAAGGCGAGCGGGCGCAGGTAGCCGGATTCGAGCTTGTTGGCGCGGATGACTTCCTTCTGCGCCTCGTTCAGTTCTTCCTGCGAGTACGGCATCTGCATCTGGAAGATGTGCGCCGAGCGGAACAGGCGCTCGGTGTGTTCCTTGAGCCGGAAGATCGCGGTGCCGGATTCGGTCTTGTAGGCGCGTACGCCCTCGAAGACGCCCATGCCGTAGTGCAGGGAGTGGGTGAGGACGTGGGTGGTCGCTTCGCGCCAGGGCACGAGCTTGCCATCCTGCCAAATGAAACCGTCGCGATCCGACATGGACATGGTGGGAATCTCCGTGATGCTCTCTTGAAAGCGGACGATTTTAGCCGAAATCAGCGGTTAAAATAATGCTTTTGCACAAGATGCCACCGATGATCTGGAAGCCGAACGTGACTGTCGCCGCCGTGGTTTTCCGCGACGGGAAATTCCTGCTGGTCGAGGAGGAAACCGAAACCGGGCTGGCCTTCAATCAGCCGGCCGGTCACCTCGAACAAGGCGAAGCGCTGGTCGATGCGGTGATCCGCGAAACGCTCGAGGAAACGGCCTACCACTTCAAGCCGACGCATCTGGTCGGTGTGTATCACTGGCGGCATCCGGCCAAGGATGTCACCTACCTGCGTTTTGCCTTTACCGGCGAATTGCGCGGCTACGACGCCGGTCGCCAGCTCGACGACGGTATCGTCGGCGCCTGCTGGCTGACCCTCGACGAAGTCCGGGCCACGCAGGCGCGCCATCGCAGCCCGCTGATCCTGCGCTGTTGCGAGGACTGGCTGGCCGGCAAGCGGCATCCGCTCGATCTGCTGGTGCATTACGACTGATGCGTCGGCTGTTCGTGCTGCTGGCCTTTTTCGTGCTGCCGGCGGTGGCCGGCGAGGCACGGGTGGCCGTCTGTCACGGTTACAGTTGCGTCGCCCAGGCAGAGATCGTCTACTCCGCCGCGCAGATGGACGAAATCCGGCGCTTGCTGCTTGCCGCCGCCGATGCGCCGGGGGAACGCGATGTCCTGGCCGAGGTCGTAGGACGGTTGTATCGATGGGGCGGCGAGCAGTCGGCGATCGCCAACGACCGCGCCGGCAATCACGCGGATGGCTACGTGGCGGGCAGGATGGATTGCATCGATCACTCGACTTCGACCACCCGCCTGCTGCAGTTGCTGGACGAGCGCAAATGGCTGCGCTGGCATAGGGTGCTGGAACCGCAGGCGCGATATTTTCTGGGGCTGATCGCCAACCACTGGTCGGCGGTCATCGAAGCGAGCGACGGCGGACGTTACGTCGTCGATAGCTGGTTTGTGAACAACGGAGAGCCGGCGGTGATCCTGCCGCTGGACGAATGGAAGAAAGGGGCTGGGCCCGATGTCTAAGGGAACCGTGGTAGTAGGATTGTCGGGCGGTGTCGATTCGTCGGTCGCGGCGCTGCTGTTGAAGCGCCAGGGCTGGAAGGTGATCGGCCTGTTCATGAAGAACTGGGAAGACGACGACAACGACGAATACTGCTCGACGCGTCAGGACCTGATCGACGTGATGAGCGTCGCCGACGTCATCGGCATCGACGTCGAGGTGGTCAATTTCGCCGCCGAGTACCGTGACCGCGTGTTCGCCGAGTTCCTGCGCGAATACCAGGCCGGGCGCACCCCGAATCCGGACATCCTGTGCAACTCGGAAATCAAGTTCAAGGCTTTCCTCGATCACGCCATGCAACTGGGCGCCGAAAAGATCGCCACCGGCCACTACGCCGGCGTGCGCGAGTTCAACGGCGAATACCAGTTGCTCAAGGCCGAGGACGGGACCAAGGACCAGAGCTACTTCCTCTACCGGCTGAACCAGGCGCAGCTGTCGAAGACGCTGTTCCCGCTGGCCGACCTGTACAAGCGCGAAGTGCGCAAGATCGCCGAAAGCGAAGGCCTGCACGTCGCCACCAAGAAGGACTCGACCGGCATCTGCTTCATCGGCGAGCGCCCGTTCAAGGACTTCCTCAGCCGCTACCTGCCGCCCAAGCAGGGCGAAATCCGCCGCCTCGACGACGGCAAGGTGCTGGGTAGTCACGACGGCCTGATGTACCACACCATCGGCCAGCGTAAAGGCCTGCACATCGGCGGTTTGAAGGAGAAGGGCCAGCCCGGCGGTGGCGATCACGACGCCTGGTTCGTCGCCGGCAAGGACATGGAGAAAAACGTGCTCTACGTTGTCCAGGGCCACGATCACCCGGCACTGCTGCGCGACGATCTGCTCGCCGAGCAGCTGAGCTGGGTGTCCGGAGGGGCGCCGCACACCCACTGGGTATACACCGCCAAGCCGCGTTATCGCACGGCCGACCAGCCCTGCCATGTCGAGGCGGTCGATGGCGAGACATGTACGATCCGCTTCGCCGAGCCGCAGTGGGCGCTGACGCCCGGCCAGTCGGTGGTGCTTTACGAAAGCCGGGTCTGCCTCGGCGGCGGGGTGATCCGCTAGTCGTCGTCAGGCAACGCGCATCGGCGAGTGCTCGATGACGTGGCGGAAGGCGTGCAGGAGGTCGGGGTCGAATTTTTCGGCATCGGCCCCGGACATCAGGTCGATGATTTCGCTGTGCGGCCGTCCCGGATGGTAGGGGCGGCTGGCGGCCATTGCATCGTAATTGTCCGCCAGCGAGACGATGCGGGCAGGTAACGGGATCGCGGTGCCGCACAGGGCGTCGGGGTAGCCGGAGCCGTCGAAGTTTTCGTGATGATGGCGGACGATTGCCGATAGTTCGTCGCTGCGTTCATCGTCGATGGCCTTGACGATGCGTTCGCCGATCAGCGAATGCTCGTGCATGGCCTCGCGTTCTTCCGGGGAAAAACTGCCTGGCTTGAGCAGGATGCGGTCGGGAATGCCGATCTTGCCGATGTCGTGCAGGCAGGCGCCCAGGCACAGGATTTCCAGTTCGCCGGCGCTCAGTTCGATATGCGCGCCCAGCGCCCGCGCCAGTTCGATGACGCGATCCGAGTGTTGCCGGGTCCCGGCATCACGTTCACCGAGTGCGATGCTCAAAGATTTCAGGATCGGGTTCATGGGGCTCCCTGGCTTGTTGATGTCAGGGTTGACCGCGAACGGGCTGGCAAGTTCGAAGCGGTGGATGCTCAGGCCTGGGGGACGGTGTCGATGAACGACTGGCGCTGCATCAGCTTGTCGTACAGGCGGGCCAGGTTGGGGTGGCTTTCCTGCCAGGCGATGTCGGGGAAGCGCAGGCACAGGTAGCCGAGCGCCGTGCCGACGGCGATGTCGGCCAGCGAGAAATGGGTGCCCATGCAGAAGTTCTTTTCGCCCAGATGCGTTTCCATGAAGCGCAGCGTCCGCGTGATCACGTCGCGCTGGCGGGCGATCCAGTCGGCGCTCTGTTCCTTTTTCGGGCGCAGGCCTTCCATGACCGCGCTGACGGCTGCGTCGTTGAGGCCGTCGGCGACGGCTTCCCAGCGCTTGACCTCGGTGCGCTCACGGTTGGGCGCCGGCAGCAACTTGTTGTTCGGCGTGATGTTGTCGATGTGCTCGACAATCACCCGCGAGTCGAACAGCGGGGTGTCGTCGTCGAGCAGCAACGCCGGAATGCGACCCAGCGGATTGATGTCGGGCACGGTGCTGCCTGCCTGACGGGGCGAATCGATCACGAAATCGTATTCCATCTTTTTTTCAGCCAGGACGATCCGGACCTTGCGGACGTAGGGGCTGGTATGGGTGCCGATCAGCTTCATCGCTTGCTCTTGGATTGGGGATGCCAATTATAGCGTATGGCGTAGCCCGTGGTCGGGCGGGTAAAATCACGCCCTTAACGATAAGGATGTTTTTATGGACTTCAATCCCCTGACCGCCATTTCCCCGCTCGACGGCCGCTACGCCGGCAAGGTCGACGCCCTGCGCGAGCACTTCTCCGAATTCGGCCTGATCCGCGCCCGCCTCAAGGTCGAGATCGAATGGCTCAAGGCGCTTGCCGCCGAGCCGCATTTCACCGAGATCGCCGCCTTTTCGCCGGCCACCGTCGCCGAACTGGACGCCCTGGTCGCCAACTTCGGTCCGGTTCAGGCGGCCGAGGTCAAGGCCATCGAAGCGACCACCAATCACGACGTCAAGGCGCTCGAGTACTGGATCAAGGACAAGACCAAGGGCAACGCCGAAGTGGTCAAGGTCAGCGAATTCATCCATTTCGCCTGCACTTCCGAAGACATCAACAACCTGTCGCACGCGCTGATGTGCCAGGGCGCCCGCCAGCAGGCCATGCTGCCGACGCTGGACAAGGTCATCGAGAAGCTGCGCGAACTAGCCCATGCCTACGCCGAGATCCCGATGATGAGCCGCACGCACGGCCAGCCGGCGACGCCGTCGACGATGGGCAAGGAAATGGCCAACGTCGCCTACCGCCTGCAGCGCGCCCGCGCCCGCATCGCCCAGGTCGAACTGCTCGGCAAGATCAACGGTGCCGTCGGCAACTACAACGCCCACCTCGCTGCTTACCCCGGCTACGACTGGGAAGGCTTTGCCAAGCGTTTCGTCGAGTCGCTCGGCCTGACCTTCAACCCCTACACCATCCAGATCGAGCCGCACGACGCACTGGCCGAGCTGTTCGACGCCTTCGCCCGCGCCAACAGCATCCTGGTCGATCTCGACCGCGACGTCTGGGGCTACATCTCGCTCGGCTTCTTCAAGCAGAAGGTCAAGGCCGGCGAAATCGGCTCGTCGACCATGCCGCACAAGGTCAACCCGATCGACTTCGAAAACTCCGAAGGCAACCTCGGCCTGGCCAACGCCGTCTTGAAGCACTTGGCTGAAAAGCTGCCGATCTCGCGCTGGCAGCGTGACCTGACCGATTCGACGGTGCTGCGCAACATGGGCGTCGGCCTCGGCTACACGCTGCTCGGCTACGACTCGCTGCTGAAGGGCCTGGGCAAGCTGGAAATCAACGCCGACCTGATGAAGGCCGATCTCGACGCCAACTGGGAACTGCTGGCCGAGCCGATCCAGACCGTGATGCGCCGCTATGCCGTGCCCAATGCCTACGAAAAGCTCAAGGAACTGACCCGCGGCACCCGCGTCTCGCGCGACGGCATGCAGGCCTTCGTGTCCACGCTGGACATCCCGGAAGCCGCCAAGGCCGAACTGCTCAAGCTGACGCCGTGGGATTACACCGGCAAGGCCGCCGAACTGGCCAAGCGCATCTGACACCAACGACCCCGACAGGCCGATTCGCGCTGCGGATCGGCCTTTTTCATGGAGAAAAACATGTCCTTCGCGGAAAACCTGAAGAAGCTCCCCGGCATCTCCCATCTCGCCGCCCTCAACCTGCTCGACGCCGACGGCAATGTCGTCGCCACGATCGAGAACAAGGCCGGCAGCCAGGGTTCGCTCACCGTCTACAACCACCTCGCCCAGACCTATGGTTCGATCAATGTCGAAGCCGCGAAGAAGGGCCTGGAAATCTTCGCCGAACACACCGAGGACGAACGCGCCAATCCCGGAAAACATCCGAACATCGCCCGTCTGCTGCAGATTGAGGCAGGTGCCTCGGCTTTGCGGGTCAAGCACGTATTTGCCGTTTGACTATCGTTCGATTTTGTTCACTGATTGGGTGAATATCGATCAGGTGATCGGGCGCAGCCCGTCATATAAGAAAGCTATAATTTTTTCGTTCAACAACAACGGAGAATCCCAGTCATGAAATCGAAAATCGTACTCGCTCTTCTCGCAACGACGCTGGCTGCCGGCGCACACGCCCAGGTCAAGGTCGAGGATGCCATCAAGTGGCGTCAGTCGGCCTATGCCACGATGGGCTGGAGCATGAGCCGGATCAAGGCCAATATCGACGGCACCTACAACAAGGATGACGTCGCCAAGGCGGCCAACGTGATCCAGGCCATCGCCAATTCCGGCATGGGCGCGCTCTACGTTCCGGGCAGCGACAAGGGTAAGGGCTGGGCCGATACCCGCGTCAAGCCGGCGCTGTTCACCGATGGCCCCAAGGTCGGCAAGATCGCCGGCGACTTCAACGCCGCGGCCAACGAACTGGCCAAGGTTGCCGCCAGCGGCGACGCTGCCGCCGTCAAGGACGCCTTCGGCAAGCTGGGCGGCACCTGCAAGGCCTGTCACGACGACTATCGCACCAAGCAGTAAGGTGCCTGCCTGACAGGAAACAGAACGGGGCGCCGCGAGGCGCCCTTTTCGTTAGACAAGGAGTTTCAGGATGAACAGCAAAAAAAGAATTCTGGTCTGGGATCTGCCCACCCGATTGTTTCACTGGCTATTGGTCGCTGCCGTCGTCGGTCTGGTGGTGACCGGCAAGGTCGGCGGCAACCTCATCGACTGGCATGGCAAGATCGGCCTGCTGGTGCTCGGCCTGGTCGTTTTCCGCCTGGTCTGGGGTATCGTCGGCTCGACTTACGCGCGTTTTTGCCAGTTTTTCCCGACGCCGGCCAAGATCGCGACCTATCTCAAGGGCGGCTGGCAGGCCCCGGGGCATAACCCGCTTGGCGCCTTTTCGGTGTTCGCCCTGCTCGGCGTGCTGATCTTCCAGTTGCTGACCGGCCTGGTGGCCAACGACGACATCGCCTTCGTCGGGCCGCTGTACGATCTGGTCGGGCGTGACCTGAGCAACCTGGCCACCGGTTGGCACCGTCTTTCGGTCGACGTGCTGATCGCCCTGATCGTGCTGCACCTGGCGGCGATCATGTTCTACGCGCATGTGAAGAAGGACAATCTGGTCAAACCGATGGTGCGCGGCTGGAAGGAAGTCGATCAGGGCGAACCGGCCCGGGGCGGCGGTGCGTTGGCGCTCGTGGTGGCCCTGGTGATCGCGCTGGCCGCCGTGTTTGCCGCCAGCGGTGTGTGGTTGCCCGAACCGCCGCCACCGCCGGCTGCGGTGGAAACGCCGTCCTGGTAAATGTTCAGGGAATAAATATCAACATTGGCAAGAAATGCCTTGCCTATAATTTAAGTGAGGAAAATACCGATCCGCTGAGAGGGAGGCATGTCCTACCGCGCCATTCTAGTGCTGGCCAGTCTGTTGCTGATGGCGATTTTTGCCGGCGTGGCGCAGTTCGGTGCGCGCCTGGTGGATGTCCGTCTGCAGGCCAGCCTGGAAAGCGAGGCGCTGCGCCTGAAGACGGCCTATGAATTGTCGCAGGGCGAACTGGAACAGCAGATGATGGCCCTGGCCGGCATGGTCGCCGCCGATCCGGAAGTCATCCGCCTGCTCAGGGCAGCCTGCGCCACGGTCGAAGGCGAGGGCAACGGCAGCGGCGGCGAGCAGGCCGATCTCCTGCGGCGCCAGCTTTACCTGCATTTGCGCCAGCACTGGTCCTACATGCAGAAGGAACTGGGAATCCGCCAGATGCAGTTCGTCTTGCCGGGCAGCCTGTCCTTCCTGCGCTTTCATGCACCGACCGAGCATGGCGATTCGCTGGCCGGTTTGCGCTGGCTGCTGCGCGATGTCGAGCGCAAGCGGTCGGCGGCCAGCGGTTTCGAGACGGGGCGCGCCTACGCCGGCATTCGCGGGGCGGCGCCGATCTTCGACAGCGAGGTCCGTCCGGGCGATACGCGTGCCCTGCTTGGCGTCATGGAAGTCGGCATGGCCTTCGACGGCTACATCGAGCGTTTGAGCGAGCGCACCGCCGTCGGCTTCGGCGTCCTGCTGGATCCTGCCTCAGTGACCTCGGCGATGTGGGAAAGCTACCGCCCGCCGGCACCCGGCGACCAGCCCGGCGCCTGCTGTTACCTGCTGGCGGCGTCGCGTGGCGAACTGGCCGACTGGATGGCCGAGAAGGCATTGCCCGACTACGCCGGCGTGTTCCGCAACGATCTGGTCGATCACCAGGGACAACGCTTCCAGTTGATCCGTTTTCCGCTGCGCGACTATCCGGGGCTGCAGGACCCGGCCCGGCCGCCGATCGGTTCGGTGCTGATCTGGCAGGATGTCGGCGCAATGATCGCGGCCAGCGACGAATTCAAGAAAAAAGCGTTTTTCAACCTGGTGTTCGCCTATCTGGTGACCCAGTTGCTGGTGCTGTTCCTGGTCAATCTGTCGCGTCGCGAATGGCACAACCAGTTGCTTGAGCAGACGGCGCGCGTCAAGGAACTCTCGCACCAGAACGAGGTTCTGCTGATGGCGGCCGGCGAGGGAATCTTCGGTGTCGACCGCGCGCATGTGGCGACCTTCATCAATCCCGCCGCCCAGAAGATGCTGGGGTATGCCCCGGAGGAAGTGATCGGCAACAACCTCCACGCCCTGATTCATGCGCAGCGTCCCGATGGTTCGCCGTATGACGAATCCGCCTGTCCGATTGCCCTGACGCTGGCCGACGGGCAGGCGAGAACACTGGAAGAAAACCTGTGCCGGCGCGACGGCAGCTGTTTCCCGGTGCAGATGACGGTGTCGCCGATCCGGGAAGGGGCTGTCTGCACGGGTGCCGTGGTGGTTTTCCACGACATCAGCGAGTTGAAGGAGAAGGAAGCGGCGCTGACCTGGCTGGCCAGCACCGACACCTTGACCGGACTGGCCAACCGGCGGCATTTCATCGCACAACTCGAGGCCGAGATCCGCCGCTGGCAGCGGACGGGCGTCGTGTCGGCCCTGCTGATGGTTGATCTTGACTGGTTCAAGCAGGTTAACGATACCTGGGGGCATGCGGCCGGCGACGAGGTCCTGCGTCACTTTGCCGAGGTGCTGCGCCGTTCGTTGCGCCGCGTCGATCTGCCGGGGCGGGTCGGCGGCGAGGAATTTGCCGTCCTGTTGCCCGGCAGCAGCCCCGAGGATGCGCTGGTGGCGGCGGAGCGCCTGCGGCGCAATATCGAGAACGAACCGGCGACGACCTCGTTCGGCACCATTCCGTTCACGGTCAGCATCGGCGCCACCTTGCTGGATGTCGGCGACGATTCGCCCGATCAGCCCCTGCTGCGTGCCGACCGGGCGCTGTACCGGGCCAAGGCGGCCGGGCGCAACCGCGTCGAAGGCGATTTTCCGGACAGTCTTACGCCAGTTGGCGAGCCGACATCAGTTGCTTGAGCCATTGTTTCTGGGCTTCCTGACGCCGTTTTTCGGTCAGCCGCTCGACGATGCGTGCGCGTACTTCGGCGAAGGGAATCATGCCGCTGGGCAGGATTTCGTCGCAACGGATGATGTGCAGCCCCATTTCCGAGGCCAGCACTTCGCTGACTTCGCCTTCGTCCAGCGCAAATGCCGCGCTTTCGAGTTCCGGGAACAGCTGATTGCGGCGGACCACGCCGAGCAGGCCGTCTTCGAGCGCGCTGGGGCACTGCGAATGGCGCAGCGCCGCCTTGGCGAATTTCTCGGGTGAGGTGTGGGTAACGCGCAGACCGTCGAGCAGGCGGTGCGCCTGGTCGGCTTCCTGGGGCGTGTTGACGGTGATCAGGATGTGGCGCAGGCGACGGGCCTCGGGCCGGTCGAAGGCGTCCGGGTGCAGGCGGTAGTAGATTTCGGCATCGACTTCGCTGACCGGCGGCACCGCCGAAACCACGCGGTCGAGGACAGCCTCGACGCGCAGGTCGCGCTCGACCGAGGCGGCCAGCGAATGCGCGTCCAGACCGATGCGGGCCAGGTCCTGAAGGAAGCTTTCCTCGTCCGGGTAGCGCTGGCGGATTTCCGCGATCCGCGTGCGCAGGGTCGGTTCGGGGACCATGACATTGCGCGCCTGTTCGCTGGACAGGATGCGTTGCTCGATGCTGTCCTGCTTCGCGGCGACTTCGCCGAGCCGGTTGCGTTCCGGCGGGCTCAGCGTTTCGGGGGCTTTCTGGAAGAGTTCCCAGGACAGCTTCAGTTCGAGGTAGGCGCGTTCCATGGCTTCATTCCGGGGTGAGGGATTCGAGCAGGCGTTCGGGGATCTGCAGGATGCGTCCGGGCAGGCTGTCGAAGTGGGTGTGATAGGCGACGCCGCCCGGGGCGTCGCGGATGACCTTGATGATTTCGCCGATGGCGCCTTCGGCAATCACGGCGTCACTGCCGACCGGCAGTTCGACAATAATCCGCACCTTCTCGCGGAACTCGAAGCGCGACGGGGTCCACGGCTCTTCGGCGCCGATCAGTTCTTCCTCGCGGCAACCGACGATCATGTCGATGTCGAGGAAATTGACCGAGTAGATGATCTGATCCTGCAGGAAGGTGCCGACATCGACGACGTAGCCGATGCTGCCGCGCCGCACCAGCGGCGCCCCCGGATCGAGGCCGGGATAGGTGCCGTCGTTACGGACGTTGCGGATCAGGCGGACGCTGTCCTCGATCTGCCATTTGGGTCTGCTCATCGGGCTGGACTCAGTCGCGGAAAATCTTGTCGATGGAGACGAAGGAACTGTAACCGCCCTCCGGCTTGGCCTGGTTCTGGAAGACCGCGAACACCTTTTCGGTGAGCGAGTCGGACTCGACGAAGTCCTGGTAGGCGCGCTCCAGCCACAGGCGGTAGATGGCGCGCTGCTGGCTTTCTTCCGGCGGCAGGTTGGGCGCCTGGCGGGCCAGGTAGTCGTGGAAGCGCTGCAGGATGTGCAGGCGATTCACATGGACCACCGAGGGTTCGTAGGGAACCTCGAAGTACTCCAGGAAATCTTCGGCGGAAACCAGTTCTTCCATGGCTTCGGCAAGGCTCAGTGTGTCTTCCATGATGGCCTCCTCAGGCTGCGGCAAGGGATAAATCGGAATCGGGCCGGGACGACGCCCCGGTGCCCTGGAACTCATCGACAACTTCAAGCAGTTTTCCGGCGCCGAGTTGGTCGCGGCTGTCGAGCGCGACCAGCTTGATCAGGCGCTGGCGCGAGGCCTCGATCCGGCCCAGGCGCAGCAGCACGACCGCGCTGGCCTTCAGCGCCAGCAGGTAGAAACGCAGCAGGCCGAAGGAACTGGCGGCGGCGGAGCCGAGATGGCTGTCGCCGATCTTCTGCCAGTCGTCGGGCAGGCCGAGATGGCGGGCCGATAGCTGCATGACCCGCTCGGCCACCTGCAGCGCGTCTTCCAGGCGGTGCTGGTAGAAGTAATAGCGGTACAGGCCGACCAGCACGGTCAGGTTGTCCGGCGCCAGCAGGTTGGCGCGCAGCAAGGACATTTCGGCGTCGGGGTCGCCGTATTCGGCCGCCGCCCGGGCGATCAGCGCTTCGGCCTCGGCCGGCAGCGGATCCTCGAAATAGAGCTTGCAGTCGGAAAAGTCGAGCAGGTCCATGTCAGTGCGCCGCCTCGTGCATGGCTTCACTCTCGCAGCACAGGTCGCCGGCCGAGCAGGTCTGACATTCGCCGCCGTGATTCGGCGCCGGTTCCTGGCGCAGTGCGGCGAGTTCGTTTTCCAGGGTGTCGATGCGCTCGATCAGGCAGGCAATCGAGCGTGCCACCGGGTCGGGCAGGACGTTGTGGTCGAGGTTGATGCCCTTGCCGACCGGGCGGGCGATGCGCGTATCGACGATGCGGCCGGGAATGCCGACCACAGTACGGTCGGCCGGCACGTCCTTGACCACCACCGAGTTGGCGCCGACGCGGACGCGCTCGCCGATGCGGATCGGCCCGAGAATCTTGGCGCCGGCGCCGACGACCACGCCGTCGGCCAGCGTCGGATGGCGCTTGCCCTTGTTCCACGAGGTGCCGCCCAGGGTGACGCCGTGGTAGAGGGTGACGTCGTCGCCGATCTCCGCTGTCTCACCGATGACCACGCAGGCGCCGTGATCGATGAAGAAGCGGCGGCCGATGGTGGCGCCGGGGTGGATGTCGACATTGGTCAGCAGACGCCCGGCGAAGGACAGCAGGCGGGCGGTGTAGCGCCAGCCGCCGCGCCACAGCTTGTGGGCCAGGCGATGGGCGAGAATGGCATGGACACCGGGGTAGGTGGTCAGCACTTCCAGCGTCGAGCGGGCGGCCGGGTCGCGTTCGAAGACGCAGGCCAGGTCTTCCTTGAGGATGGCCCACAGGCCCGGTACGGGAGGATTCGGTGCGGTCATGGTCATCGCTTCAGACATGGAGCGGACTCCTGGAAGAAGCCAGCAGGCCGAGCAGATCGGTGGCCTCCGGCGGGTGCTTGTGGGCGGCGACAAAATTGCGGACGCTGGCGAGCAGGGCTTGCGCCTCGTTCTCGCCGAGCTCGATACCGAGTTCGCGATAGACGACCTGGACCGCGCGCGAGCCGGAATGCTTGCCGAGCACGATGCGGTGCGCCTGGCCGACTTCGCGCGGGTCGAAGCCCTGGTAGTTGTCCGGATGCTTGAGCAGGCCATCGACGTGGATGCCGGCCTCGTGGGTAAAGGCGCCGGCGCCGACGACGCTCTTCTGCCAGGGCACGGCGCGGCCGGAAGCGCTGGCGACGGCAGCCGACAGTGCCGGGAAGGCGCGCAGTTCGACGCCGGTGTCGATGCCGTGCAGCTTCTTCAGCCCGAGCACGACTTCTTCCAGCGGCGCATTGCCGGCGCGTTCGCCGAGGCCGTTGACCGTGGTGTTGACATGCGTCGCCCCGGCTTTGCAGGCGGCCAGGGTGTTGGCCGTGGCCAGGCCCAGGTCGTCGTGGGCGTGCATCTCGATCTCCAGCCCGGTGCGGGCACGCAAGGTCGAAATGCGGTCAAAGGTGGTGAAGGGTTCGAGGATGCCCAGCGTATCGGCAAAGCGCAGGCGGCGGGCACCGGCGCGTTCGGCGGTGGCGGCCAGCGCGCACAGGAAATCCAGGTCGGCGCGCGAGGCATCCTCGCAACCGACGCCGACTTCCAGCCCGAGATCGAGCGCCATGCCGATGTAGCGCGGCAGCTCGCGTAGCAGCCAGCCGCGCTCCTGCTTCAGTTTGTAAGCCAGGTGCTGGTCGGACGCCGGCACCGAAATGTCGATCAGGTGCGCGCCCAGATTGGCGCTGGCGGCGATGTCGGCCGCGTGCATGCGGCTCCACACCATCAGCCGGGCATTCAGGCCGAGCCCGGCAACCGCCCGGACCGACTCGCGCTCCTCGGCGCCCATGGCCGGAATGCCGACCTCCAGCTCGGGCACGCCGATGGCGTCGAGGCGGCGGGCGATGTCCAGCTTTTCCGCCAGGGAAAAGGCAACACCGGCCGACTGCTCACCGTCGCGCAGGGTGGTGTCGTTGATGGTGACGAAGCTGGACTGGCTCATGGGAATCTCCTTGCAATGTGTCTAGCAAGGGGGGTGCCAGTTTTTAACTAACTGAATTTTAACGATTAATTTATTGCGGTCTGGTTCTGGTGCCTCGCTTGTCGCAAAGCCGACAAAACGCCTGGCCGCTCTGGCGAGATCAGTCCTGTGACGGCCGGGTACGGTAGTGGGCTTCGGCCATGCCGGCCGCCGCTTCCCATAGCGCCGGTGCGCCCGCTTCGATCGGTGGGCGGCAGCGGGCGGTGATCTGATCGAGCGTGACCGCGCATTCCACCCAGGTGCCGCCGTCGGTGGCGGCGTTGTGCAGCATCGGCTGGAAACGGTCCAGCGCCTTGGCGAATCGGGCGTCGTCGCTCTCTGCCGCCTCGAATTCCAGCCACAGTTCGTGGAACTCGGCCGCCTGTGCTTCCGGCAGCAGACCGAAGATGCGTTCGGCGGCCAGGCGTTCGCGTTCAGCCTGCCCGGCGTGCGTCGCCGGGACGTGGAAGGGTACGTCGCCGGCGTCGATCTCGACGATGTCGTGAATCAGCAGCATCTTGACGACGCGCAGCACATTGACCGAGCCGGCGGCGTGTTCGGCCAGCACCAGCGCGTACAGCGCCAGATGCCAGGAATGCTCGGCACTGTTTTCACGGCGCGAGCGGTCGATCAGCGGTGACAGGCGAACGACATTCTTGAGCCGGTCGATTTCCTTGAGGAAGTCCAGTTGCCGTTGCAGATCGGTGGGGGTCACGACTTTCTCCACTTCGCCCAGGGATCGGCATTGTCCGGCGCAGCAGCACGATTCGCCGGCCGCCGCTCCGGGCCTTTGCGCTGGCCGGCATCGCGGTCGTGGGCGGCGGCTTTCCGCGCGCGTTTTTCGCGCAGGCGCTCGGCATCCTCCAGGCTCAATTCGGCCGGCTCGCCCGGCTGCTGATCGCGGGGAATGATGCGGTCCCGGGGCGGCAGCTCGAACTGCTCGGCCGACGCGCGCGGCAGGCTCTTGAACTGGTACAGGTAAAAAGCCTCGACCTTCTCCCGCGCCCAGTCCGTCTTCTTGAGGAACTTCACGCTGGATTCGATGCTGGGATTGTTGTTGAAGCAATTGATGTTCAGGTAGGCGTAGAGGATGTCGAAGCCGTAGTGATCGACGATCTCCGTCAGCAGTTGCTTCAGGCTGAGGCCATGCAGCGGGTTGTTCTGGTAATCGATATCGGTATTCATGGCGCAGGATTGCAGAGGTTGGGATTCAAGGCGGTTGTAAAAAGGCGTGAAAACGACGAACATGCCGCCCCCCTGTTATACCCGAATTTTCTCCCCGCCATGGCTTTCAAGAACAGTCCCTTCCGCTTCCAGATGGTCGATGTGTCCCTGCTCGATCCCGATCCCGAACATGTCCGCCAAAGCATCAACGAGGAGGCGCTCAAGGGGCTGACCAACGCGGTGCGCAAGCTGGGCATCATCCAGCCCATCATCGTCCGCCCGGCGGCTGATGACCGCTACTCGGTCATTGCCGGCGAGCGCCGGCGCCAGGCGGCGATTCAGGCGGGCGAAACCCAGGTGCCGGTCATCGTCCGCGACTGTAGCGACGAGGACGCGCTGGAAGTGCGGGTTTTCGAAAACATCGGCCTGGGCGTCCGCTCGGCGCTCGAACCGCGCGACATGGCCACGGCCATCCAGGCCATCGCCCAGCGTTTCGCGTCACCCGAAGAAGCCGCCCAATACTTCGGCCGCGCCCCGACCTGGCTGGCCCAGGCCACAGCCGCCGCCAACCTGTCGGAAAAAGTCACCGCCCTGCTGGATGCGGGAAAGATTTCCAGCACCGGCGCCGCCGTGCAACTGGAAAAACTGGCCAGGAAGAACGAAGCCAAGGCGGAATTCCTGATCGAGCAGATCGAGCAGTTGCCGGACGGCGAAAAGATGTCGAAGAAGGACATGGACGAAGTCCTCGCCCCCGCCCGCAGCGAACCCGCCGAAGCGGCGCCATCACCCGCTGCGCCGACACCGTCAGCCAGCCAACCCGAGCCGGCAACTGCCGCGACCGATACGCCGCCCTGGGAAGCGCCGCCCGAAGGCCCTCAACCTACGCCTATGCCCCGCACCAAGGTCAATCCCGGCAAGGTGAAGCTGGTGGCTGAACTCCTCGGCTTGAGCGAGGAAGATGAAGAAACGATCCTGGCGCGGCTGATTGACGAGTTCTTGTCGCTGAGGGGAGGTTGAGTTCGGCAATAGCTGACAAACACCCGGTAGCTGTCGAGACAGGAGTACATGGCATTCCCATGTGCGCCGTTGAGTCTCACAAACCTAGCTTATCAGCCAGTTCCTGCTTCTCGGCCTTGGACGGTGCTAAACAGGTGCTCGGAGTTGCCGAAGCGACGTATCTACGAATAGGAGGCTGGACCTCTACTTGATCCCCAATTTTTTACTGAGTTGATATCTCGCGAGGGCATTATCCCTGATCGCCTTCACTAGCTGCTTAAGCTGCTCAGGTGTTATATCCACGTCTCCAGCTGGATAGAGATTTGGCAACAGCGAGCCGAGAGCATGGACGGGAAAGCCAACGCGAACCTTGCCTTTGGGTGAGTCCGACACAAGAAATCCCTCGTCCAGGAGTTTGCTGAGTACGTCTCTGGCGGACCTCTCATTGAGGCCTGTGATCCGAGGAGCTTCACCTCGTTCAAACTCGCCCATCCCGAAAGCGTGAAGGAAGAGGTAAACGGATTCTGGCTTTAAATCAAAGCGGACCCGACGGAAGTAACCCTCGGCGCGCGCCTGAAAGTTTTCGAGGGCAAACATTGATCCCATGTATTTGGCCTGATCAATGGCTGTTTGAAGGGCGTAGGTGCAGAACTCTGCCAATCGCTTCTCCGACAAGTTTCCGCGACCATCGAGATCGCCCATTCGAGGTTCGTCTGCTCTGGCCAACTGCGCTTTGTACTCGTCAGATGTTTTCGCGAATCCTCGTGACATTGACCACAGACATGACCCGTTGACGCCGCACGCCCGAAGCATGGCGTCGAGAGTGATTCGTGCAACACGACCGTTTCCGTCCAGGAATGGGTGAATCCATGCAAGGCGATGGTGTGCGGCGAATGACGAAACGATGCCATCGAGCTTGGATATGCCGCCTTTCTTTGCCCATTCAAGCCGGCGTCCGTAGACCTGCATATAGCGATCCAGGAAGCGATCAAGCCTCTCTGCCTTTGGGGCCAGGTGTCGGCCCACCTGTACCTCCTTGGTGCGGAATTCTCCCGGTGTCATCATGGAGCCGTCGCTAAGTTTCAGAAGGTCATCTGGCAAGTGTTGTCCGAAGACACGATGAACTTCGAGAAGAAAGGGAAGAAGCGATTCTTGATCAAGTGACCGTTGCTTTGCCCAGCGATCTGCCTCGATGTGAGCAAATGCGAGACTTTGCAAATCCTTCGTCTCAACCTTCTCAGTGGCTTCCTGCAACGCCTGCTCGATGTCGATTGGCAATGTTTTGTGCCCTTCGATCAGGTTGCTGTAGTAGCAGTTCATATTCTCGACTAGTGTTGAAAGGCTGCGTGCAGTCGAGGGAACGAGCGCGGCGTCGAGGCATGCAGAAGCCTCAGAAAGCTCAGCGGCGAGACCGATGAGGTCGTTGTAAACGGGGCGAATACCATCTATGACCAATGGCTCCATCTGAACTGGGTTGTCGTAAAAATCAACCATTTTTGCACCTCGTTTTCTGCCGATATTTTTGCCTATTATAAATCTTGTATTTCAATACTTTGCTTTACTTTGTAAGTGAAATTTTACCGATCTTTATTCCGATTTTTGCGCCGATGTTCCTGCTGAAGTCATAGCCGAACTTTCGTACCACAGCCGCAAGAGTTCTGATTGAACCACTGATAGGCTCATCGCCCAGCTAGCACTAGCATGGCGACCGCTCCTTCCTGTCACGAGAATCAGTAATCGGTTATAAACTGATCGCCCTGACGGAGGAGGAAGACTCAATGAAAAGAATTCTGCTGGCGCTGACTGGCGCCATGATGCTGTTTGTCCAGACCGTTCGCGCCGAGGCAGTGCTGACGGTCGATCAGCTTGGCAACGGGGTGTTTGCGCTGATCGGCCAGACGGCGGGTCGCTTGTATGGGAATTTTGGCTTGAATGCCAATTACGGGGTGATCGATACGCCGGAAGGGGCCATCCTGATTGATTCGGGGGCGTCCAGCGTTGCTGCCAGGCTGCTCGATGGCGAAGCCCGCAGGCTGACCGGCAAGCCGGTCAAATGGGTGATCAATACCGGCGTTCAGGATCATCGCTGGCTGGGCAACGCCTATTTTGCCGCGCAGGGCGCGCAGATCATCGCGCTGCAGCGCACGGCGACGGACCAGGCGCGTCTTGGCCAGGGGCAGATCGAGTCGCTGGCGCGCGAGCTGAAGGAGCAGATGGATGGCACGCTACCGGCGCCGGCTGCTCAGCCGCTGACGGGCGACATGCAGACGCTGACCCTCGGTGGTCGTACGCTGGTGTTGCGTTACTTCGGGCATGCACACTTTGCCGGCGATGCCGTGGTCTGGCTGCCGCAGGAGAAAATCCTGTTTTCTGGCGACCTGATTTACGTCGACCGTTTGCTCGGTATCCTGCCCGAGAGTAATGCCGAAACCTGGCTGGCGGCGTATCGGCAGGCGATTGCCTTGCAGCCGGCGCGCATCGTGCCCGGTCACGGCCGCGTCTGCGATGTCGCCCAGGCCCAGCGCGAAACGGCTGACTATCTGGCTTTCGTCGTCGGCGGCGTGAAGAAATTCGCCGAGGACATGGCGGGGGTGGATGCCGCTGTCGCCGCCTTGAACGATGCGCCCGCGTTCAGGCATCTGCGTAATTTCGATGATTTGCACCGGGGCAATGTCAATCGCGCTTATTTGCGCTTCGAGTCGACGCAGTAGTTCCGCCCGCCCGGTCTGCGGTGCCTCGGGCGCCGCTTTGCTGCCATGGCCAAGTTCGTGCGTCTGGGCTTCGCAAGCCGCTCAAACCGCGTACGGCCGGTGCAGCCAGTTGCGGATGATGTCCACGTCGCGTTGCGGCAGGTAGGCGAAGCCGGTCAGGGCGTCTTCGACGGTGCTCTGGGCGACCCAGTGCGGGACGGCCTTGGTGGTGAGCATGTGGAAGTACCAGGCCATCGGGTAGCCGACGGCGCGGTCGAAACGTTGCAGGGCTTCCTGGAGGCCTAGACCACTGGTGCCGGGGACGGCTGCGAAATCCGGCGGGTCGCCGGGCAGGGTGGCGATCGGCTGGGCGCGGAAGATCGGCTGGTGATAGCGGTCGAGGTGTTCGCGGGTGGCGATGACCCAGTGGTTGGCATAGTCGCTGTTGGCGCCGGCGCTGCTCTTCGACCAGTCGTCGAGCATGCGGTGGATGGGCGCCGCTTCCTGCTTTTGCGTCTGCATGCGTTTGAGGAAGGCGCCGATGTGCTGGATGCGGCGCAGCGTGTAATAGGGCAGGCCGAGCGGCAGCGGGTTGAGGTTGCCGCCACGCGGGTCGACCAGTTCTTCCAGCGTTGTCGGTTCGTTGCTGAACAGGCGATGCGCGCGCATTTCCTGCAGGTCTTCGATTTCCAGTTGCAGGAAATTGTCGGCCTCGTCGCCGACGTTGGCGGTCAGGTAATGGGTCTGGCCGACCAGGCGGGTGGCGTACAGGGTCCGCCCTTCGTTTTCCTCGATCAGTTGCTGGATGTCGCCGTCGCAGGCATCGAGCGCGTCTTCGACCCATTGTTCGAGATTGTCGGTGATCCGCTGGCCGTGTTCATCGACGATGCCGCCCAGGCGATACCAGCCGCCGCGCGCCAGGGCATGGCGGAACTGCCAGTCCGGCAGCGCTTCGTGCAGGGCCCGGGCCAGGCTGGCGCCGCCGGCGCTGACCGGCGTGCGGGCGCAGGTTTCGACAATCGCGGGCGACAGGGATTTGCAGTATTCGGTCCAGGCCTGGTTGCTTTTCATGATCACTTTCCGGCGGTAGGGGTGGCTGGGGTTTCGGCGAGTCGGCCGGCGACGGCTTCCCGGACTTCGAGTTCCGGGTCGTCGAGCAGCGGCGGCAGCAGTTCCGGCGGGGCGTTGCCGACGGCGGCCAGGCGGACCCACCACTCGCTGTCGGCGAGCAGGCGGGCGGACAGTTCGGGCAGGGCGCGTTCGGCGACGATGGCGCGGACTTCGGGTTCGGCGTCGTCGGCCAGCAGGTGCAGGGCAAAAGCCGGCAGCCGGCTGGCGACGACCTTGCGCACTTCGCGCTCCGGGTCGCGGACCATCTGGGCGAGCTGGCCGTGCGGCAGGCGCCGGGCGACGGTGGCGCGGACCAGGTAATCGCTGTCGTCGATCAGTTGCTGCAGTTCAGTTTCCGGCAGGCGGGCGGCGACGCTCAGGCGGACCTCGCGGTCCGGGTCGCGGGTCATCGCGTGCAGCTGGCTGTCCGGCAGGCGGCCGGCGACGACGCGACGGACGACTTCGTCGCTGTCGCTGCGCAGCCGGAAGATCCGGTCAATCGGGGCGTAGCGGGCGGCAATGGCGCGCCGCTCCCAGAAGATGTCGTCGAGGTAGTTCTCGGCTTCGCCGGGGTTGCGACGAAAAAAGCGGTCGATCTGGCGGCCGCTGTGGGCGCGCACGCAAGCATCCCCGGGTTGGCAGCGATCCGCTTCGGGAAAGGCTGGAGACAGGGGGCAATGCGCGCAAAGCCCGCCTGTCGGACGTTCTGTCGTTTGCTGGACCATGCCCGGGCGAATGACGCTTGATGGCTGTCCTTGCCGTTGGCGGCGCCAACGGCAAGGCGCGATCACACCGCCAGCGGTGCGTAGGTGAAACAGCTCTTGGGGCAGACGCGACCGCAGGCGCTGCAGCCGATGCAGTCGTCGAGATCCTTCAGCGTCATCTTGGCGGCGGCGCTTTCGTCCTCGTCCTCGTCCTCGTCGGAGTCGATCAGATTCAGCACGTCACGCGGGCAGACCTTGTAGCAGCGGCCGCAGCCGATGCACTTGTCTTCGGCCAGTGCGACGACGAACTCGGGAACCCAGGTGGCGCCGCCACGGGTCAGCGCAGTGTATTCAGCCATGACTATTTCCTTTCTTGACAAGTTCCGGGCCAGTGGCTGCCGACCGCGGTTTGTTCGGTGTGTATATGTCCAGGTCTGCGCCGGCACCTTCCGGTAATTTGCAGTCCTGGGGCACGCATTCCAGTTCAGCAAATTTGGTGCCACTGTCTAAGTTGTTGTTTTGTAAAGGTGTTGTCGCATTGTTGTGGGAAATGCGACAGCCGTTTTCTCACATCTCGTCGCTGTCCCGACTGGCCACGATGACGCCGTTGGCCACGCCCAGGTCGCTGGTCGCTTCCAGGCAATGACCGCTGACGCCGGTGATCAGGTAGATCAGCGCTTCCGGGGTTTCGGCGACCGGCTTCAACCGCGGCGAGATGTCGTCTTCGCTGCATTCGGTGAAGATCAGTTCGGGAAAGCCGGCCCTCAGGGCCGTGACGTCTTGCTTGCGGGTGACGGCGGCGACGACTTCGTTGAGGCGTTCGGGGGTCATCTCAGGCTTCCTCTTCGTCCAGGGCTTCGGCGTAGCGTTCGAGCGAGCCGGCGCTGACGCCCATGATGCGGGCCAGCCAGGGCGGCGGGTTGTCGAGGACCGCTTGCAGTTCGCTGAGGATTTCGCGGGCCGGGCCACCCTTGGGCTTTTTCAGCGGATGCACGCCGGCCCGCACGACCTTGGCCGCGGCCGGGCCGCCAATCGATTGCAGGAAGAGGATCTGGCAGTCGTTGATGACGGCGGCGCGGGCGGCGTTGCGGTCTTCGGCGGCATCGGCGTCCAGACCGGAGCGCACGTCGATGAGGCGGATTTCGCTGGGCGAGAGCTGGTAGATCAGGAAGTTTTCGCAGGATCCGAAGTGGCCGTCGAGGTTCTCGCCGCGGTTGGAGGCGACGGCGACGCGGATCGAGCCGGGCATGTCGCCATCCTGGTAGGCGGCGGGGACCGGCTTGTCGGTGGCGCCGATGTCTTCGCCCCAGAGGATGCGGACGGCCTGCTTGAGCGCTTCCGGGGCGACGCCGACAGTGCAGTTTTCGTCGGCGTGGTCGCCGGCGAGGATTTCACGCAGATCCTCGACGGTGAGGCCGGCGAGCTTGCTCTCGGTGATCGGCAGTTCGAGCTTGTCGGAGAGGGCATTGACCAGGGCGCGCACATCGAGCCCTTCCAGGGTTCGGGCGGCCAAGGCAATGCGCAGTGCGGCTTCGCGGGAGGCGACGGGTTGGCTCATGGGAATCTCCTGGGATGAAGGCGGTTAATGGAGCACCCATTGCCGGATGCTCGGTTAGCCGTACTCAGGCCGGCGAGATGCAGCCCGAGGGGCAGACGTTCACGCACATCGGCGTGTCGTTTTCACCCTCGCACTCGGTGCAGGTGGCGGCGTCGATGGTGTAGAACACCTTGCCCTTCTTGATCGCCTTGGTCGGGCAGATCGGACGGCAATCGTCGCAGGCGGTGCACATGTCGGGATCGATATACATTGCCATGATGCTTCTCCTAAACTCAGTCTTCCGCCGCGCCCAGCCGCTTGGCCCGGACCGAAATGGGCAGGCGGGCAGGTTTGGCGATCGGGTCAACGTAGTAGCTGCCACCGTTCTCCAGCATCAGCACGCCACCCCACTTGTCAGCGGTGTCGAACTCGATGGACTCGATGGCAGCTTCCAGGTCGCGCTTGGGCAGGTAGAAAACCAGCCCGCCTGCCGCATTCTGGCGAATCATGATGTTGGCCATTGCTTACTCCGGTGGCGAGCCGGGCGGCGGGGCCGCCCGGCTCTTGGCTGCGACTTAGCGGACCAGGTCGTGGTTGTAGTCGGTGACGCCCATTTCGCGGGTTTCGTCGTCGAGACGTTCGAGAACCGCATTGGTCAGGGTGGTCAGGACGTACATGGCGCCTTCGTAGCCCAGCGTCGTCATCCGGTGCAGGTGGTGGCGGTCGAAGATCGGGAAGCCGATGCGGATGACCGGAACTTCGAACTCCTTGCCCTTATGCACGGTGTCGCGCTGGATGAACTTGGCGTAGCTGTTACCGATCAGGAAGTCCGGCTTGTCGGTGAAGCACAGGCTGCGCAGGTGCCACAGGTCGGCGCCCGGGTAGGCCTTGCCATGGACGCCGTAGGGCGAGCTGGCGAGCAGCTTTTCCATGGCCTTCGCCCACTTCTTGCCGCCGTTGTGGCAGACGATGTGGGTCGGCTCGATACCGAATTCCAGCATCATCTTGACCATGCCCATCAGGAAGTCCGGATCGCCGTAGATGGCCATCTTCTTGCCGTGCAGCCAGGCGTGCGAGTCGGTCATCATGTCGATCAGGCGACCGCGCTCGAGCTTGATCGAGGCCGGGATTTCCTTGCCGGTGGCTTCCGAGACCTTCATCAGGAAATCGTCGGTCCATTCCACACCCATCGGGATGTTGGTCTTCGGGATTTCGTGATTCCAGGTGTTCTCGACGAACTTCTTCGTCTTCTCGCAGGTCATCGGCTGGATCAGGAATGTGTTGATGGCGTTCGGCGCATCCTTGACCTCGTCCATCGTCGTGCCGCCGGCGTACATGCGGAATTCGCCGTCAGCCGGGGTGTCAAGCACTTCTTCCGGATCGCAGAGCATGGTGTAATCGACGCCCATTTCCTTCATGTAGCGCTTGATCACACGGTAGTTGCCCAGATAGGTCTCGAAGCCCGGCACGATGTTGATCTTGCCGTTCGAGCCGATGACCTTGCCTTCCATGGTGTTCAGCGTGAAGTAGCGCAGGATGCCTTCTTCCATGTTGTCCCAGCCGGTGACATGGCTGCCGACGAACGACGGGGTGTGGGCGAACGGCACCGGGAAGTCCTTGTCCAGATGACCTTCGTTCTTGGCGTTGTTGATGAACGCGTTCAAGTCGTCGCCGATGACTTCGGCGATACAGGTGGTGGACATGGCGATCATTTCCGCGTCGTAGAGCTTGGTCGCGTTGGCCAGGCCTTCATGGACGTTCTTCTGGCCACCGAACACGGCTGCATCTTCGGTCATCGAGTCGGCGATGAAGGCGATCGGTTCCTTGAAGTGGCGGTTGAAGTAGGTACGGAAGTAAGCCACGCAGCCTTGCGAGCCGTGGATGTACACCAGGGACTTCTTGAAGCCCAGGCCGCACAGGGCGGAACCGAGCGGCTGGCAGGCCTTGGCCGGGTTGACCGTCAGCGCTTCGCGCTTGAAGTTGAGTTCCTGGTATTCCTTGGTGGTGGTCCATTCGAAGGTTTCGCGGACCTTGTCCGGCGCGTGGCCTTCTTCGAAGACCTTCTTGCCCTTCAGCGTTTCCTTGTAGTCGTCATCGCGGAACAGCGGGAAACACGGCTTGATTTTCTCTACGGTTTGCATCTTGATCTCCTTCGCCCGCACCACCAATCCGTGGATGCGGGCGTAAGTTTAGGATTGCCGCCTGATCAGGCAGCCTTCTGTTCAGCTTCGACGGGGGCCTTGTCCCACGGGGCCTTCATCATGTTCCAGCAGGGATTGTTCAGCGTCAGGTCCATGTCCTTGGCGAAGATGGCGAAGCCATCGCAGCCGTGGTACGGGCCCGAGTAATCCCAGGAGTGGAGCTGGCGGAACGGAATGCCCATCTTGTGGAAGACGTACTTTTCCTTGATCCCGGAGCCGATCAGGTCGGGCTTGCAGGCCTTCACGAACTCTTCGAACTCGTAGCCGGTGACGTCGTCGTAGATCAGGGTGGCGTCGCCCATTTCCTTGATCGTGCGATCGTAGTCATCGTTGTGGGCGAATTCGTAGCCGGTGCCGACCACTTCCATGCCCAGATCCTCGTAGGCGCCGACCACGTGACGCGGACGCAGGCCGCCGACGTAGAGCATGACCTTCTTGCCTTCGAGGCGCGGCTTGTACTTGGCGATCACGGCATCCATCATCGGCGTGTACTTCTCGATGACGCGCTCGGCGCCTTCCTTGATCTTGTCGTCGAAGAAGGAAGCGATCTTGCGCAGCGATTCCTTGATCTTGGTCGGGCCGAAGAAGTTGTATTCCATCCAGGGAATCCCGTACTTCTCTTCCATGTGCCGGCTGATGTAGTTCATTGAGCGGTAGCAGTGGAGCAGGTTCAGCTTAACCTTGGGGGTGTTTTCCATTTCCGCCAGGGTGCCGTCGCCGGACCACTGGGCAACCACGCGCAGGCCCATTTCTTCGAGCAGGATGCGCGAAGCCCAGGCGTCGCCGCCGATGTTGTAGTCGCCGAGGATGGCCACATCGTACGGGGTGGTTTCGAAAGCCTGACCGTCGCGGTTGGAGAGGATCCAGTCGCGGACGGAGTCGTTGGCGATGTGGTGGCCGAGCGACTGCGAAACACCGCGGAAGCCTTCGCAGCGGACCGGGATGACCGGCTTGCCGATCTGGGCAGCAGCTTTCTTGGAGACGGCTTCGATGTCGTCGCCGATCAGGCCGATCGGGCATTCCGACTGAACCGAAATCCCCTTGTTCAGCGGGAACAGGATTTCGATTTCCTCGATCAGCTTGGCCAGCTTCTTGTCACCGCCGAAGACGATGTCGCGTTCCTGGAAGTCCGAGGTGATGTTCAGTTCGCAGAAGGCATCGACGCCGGTGGTGCCGACGTAGTAGTTGCGGCGACCGGCGCGGGCGTACTGGCCGCAGCCGACGGGGCCGTGCGAGATCGAGATGATGTCCTTGATCGGACCCCAGACCACGCCCTTGGAACCGGCGTAGGCACAACCGCGCATGGTCATGACGCCCGGCAGGGACTTGCGGTTGGAGGTGATGCACTTCTTCGACGTTTCCAACGACGTGTCGTTGATCATCAAGTGCTTGGCCCGGTCCTTCTTGGCCTTCTCGGGGTAAATCTCCAGCACCTCGGCAATGAGGGCGGCCGATTCTTCGCGGGTAAGCGCTGCCATGTGAAACTCCTTTCGTTGCGCCGGCATCTATCTGTGCACGACGCCACAGTTGGTTTTGAAAACTCTGTGGGACGCCACCGGAGTGGCGGTCCCGATGGCGACTATCAGGCGGCCAGTTCGGCAGCGGTCTTGCCGACGATGGATTCGTCTTCAGCTTCCAGGATGCCGAATTCCATCAGCAGCTCTTCCAGCTCTTCCATTTCGACCGGGGTCGGAATGACGAAGTTGGTGTTGTTGACGATCTTGTTGGCCAGGGCGCGGTACTCGTCGGACTGCTTGTGGGTCGGATCGTATTCAACGCAGGTCATGCGGCGGATTTCGGCGTGCTGCACGACGTTGTGACGCGGCACGAAGTGGATCATGGTGGTGCCGAGGCGCGAGGCCAGGGCCATGATCAGTTCGTCTTCGCGGTCGGTGTTGCGCGAGTTGCAGATCAGGCCGGCCAGACGCACGCCACCGGAGTTGGCGTACTTGACGATGCCCTTGGCGATGTTGTTGGCGGCGTACATGGCCATCATTTCGCCGGAGCAGACGATGTAGATTTCCTGGGCCTTGTTTTCGCGGATCGGCATGGCGAAGCCACCGCAGACCACGTCACCGAGCACGTCGTAGAAGACGAAGTCGAGGTCTTCGTCATAGGCGCCTTCTTCTTCCAGGAAGTTGATGGCGGTGATGACGCCGCGGCCGGCACAGCCGACGCCGGGTTCCGGGCCACCGGATTCGACGCACTTGACGCCGCCGAAACCGACGGAAAGGACGTCTTCGAGTTCGAGGTCTTCGACCGAGCCGGCTTCGGCAGCCAGGTGCATGACCGTGGTCTGGGCCTTGCTGTGCAGGATCAGGCGGGTCGAGTCAGCCTTCGGGTCGCAGCCGACGATCATGACCTTCTTGCCGGACTCGGCGAGTGCCGCCACCAGATTCTGGGTGGTGGTCGACTTGCCGATGCCGCCCTTGCCATAAATGGCGCATTGACGCAGTTTTGCCATGGTGTAATCTCCTTGTTTCTGTCAGTCGATTTGAAAAGGAATTGGTGAGTGTCGCGACTGACCTTCTGCACGTTGCGTGCCAGCTCGACTGACAGATTCCAAGTTGTTGTTTATTAAATGAAAACAGACAAACCTGCGGATGGGGGCAGGGCGGGGCTTTGCGACAAAAACCCTGGCTTGTGTAGGGGGGACGACAAAGCGACACTGCCGCGCGAGGCGCGCCTGCCGATCAACCGCTGCAACCTGCCGGCGGTCGTGCTCGGTAGCCTGACCTATCAGCGCCATCCCTCGCCGCTGCTGCTCGACGGCGTTGCCGAACTGCACCGCGACCTGTTCCGCCGCCTGGGCGGAGCCGGTGACGATCCGGCGGTGCGCGGAGAAGTCTTCCGCGATTACCTGACCGTGCATTTCCAGCTCGAATGGCCGGAGGAAATGGGTTTCACCGGCAACCACAAGTCACGCGCCCGCGCCAATTACGCGCGCATGATCCGCGGCTGGAGCTTCGATGCCGACAGCCGCGAGGGCGCGGTGCTCAAGGGCTGGGTCGAATCCCGCTTCGGCCTGTTGCCGCGCTGGCATGGACAGCCGCTGCGCGACACCAACGACGATGCCTGGCTGCATTACATGGAAATGCGCTCACAGGGGCTGTACGGGACCAGCGCGCTGGAGTCGCAGTTCGACCTGGTCTATACCTATTGCCAGCATGAACTCGCCCGTCGCCATCCTGTGGCCAGGCATGTGACGCTGTATCGCGGCGTCAACCGGGTGGCCGATCATGAAATCCTGGACAGTCGGGACGGCGGACGCCATACCATCCTGCTCAACAACCTCAATTCCTTCACCTGCAGCCGCGACCGGGCCTGCGAGTTCGGCGATTACATCCTGACGGTGGACATGCCGCTGACCAAGATATTCTTCCACTGCGGGCTGCTACCCGGCGTGCTGCAGGGCGAGGACGAATTCCTGGCCATCGGCGGTGTCGTCGATGTCACCTTGTCGACAATCTGAAGCGTGGGGCGGGCTCAGCCCTGGCCGCGCAGGCCGGGGTCGGCGGCGACGATGGCGTCGAGCGTGGTCAGTGCCTCGGCGTAGGCGAAATTCTCGATTTCGTTGCCCAGGCGGGTGGCCGAGCGGCCGGCGGCGAGCACCAGGCGGGGCTGCAGCCGGTGGAAGTGATCCTGGGCATTGATGTCGTCACTGGCCAGCAATTCGCGTAGTTCTGCCAGTTCGCCGGCCAGGCGGGCGTAATCGACGGTCGGCGCGGGAATGTCGGCAACGGCTCGTTCATGGGCTTCGCGCAGGGCGGCGAAGGCGTCGCAGAACTCGGTCAGCGCGGCGGTCAGCGCCGCCGTCGGCAGGGCGGCCGAGGCTTCCGGCGTCATGTCGCTGCCGATGCCCTGTTCGATTTCACCGGCTCTGGCGGAAATCTGCAGCAGACCGAGGGTGGCCGCCGAGCCCTTGAGCGAGTGGGCGCGTCGCCGGGCGGTCGGCGTGTCGCCGTCGGCGAGCAGTTGTTCGATGCGGTGGCCGTCGTCGCGGTGCGTGCCGCAGAACTGGTCGAGCAGGCGCCACAGGCGTTCGCTCTGGCCGAGCGTCGAGCGCAGGCCGAGCTTGCAGTCGAGTCCGGGCAGGCTGCTCAGACCCTGGCAGACTTCGTCGCCGGCGGCCGGCGCGGGCAGGCCGGATGAGCGGCCGGCGTCGCCGCCTTTCAGCCAGCGCAACAGCGCGGTGTACAGGACGGCCGGCTCGACCGGTTTGGCAATGTGTTCGTTCATGCCGGCGGCGCGGGTGGTTTCGCGGTCCTCGTCAAAGGCGTTGGCGGTCATCGCCAGGATCGGGATGTTTTCGCGGCCGGGAAGCTGGCGGATGCGGCGGGCGGCTTCGAGAGCGTCCATGTTCGGCATCTGGACGTCGAGCAGGATCAGGTCGTAGGCCGTCTTGCCGGCCATGTCCACGGCCTGGCAGCCGTCGTCGGCGACATCGACGCGCAGATTGACCTGGCGCAGCATGTCGAGTGCGACTTCCTGGTTGAGCAGGTTGTCCTCGGCGAGCAGCACATGGTAGCCCTCGAGCTGGCTGCGCAGCAGGGTCATGTCTTCGCTGCTGTCGTCGACGCGCTGGCGGTGATGTTTCCGATCCAGGCGGTCTTCCAGGCGTTCGAGGGCAACCAGCAGGCTCGACGGGGTCAGCGGCTTCGGAATGAAACCGGCAAAACCCAGGCTGCTCATGTCGTCGCGCGGCGCACCCAGGGTGCCGCTGACGAGGAAGGTTTTCGGCGCCTGGGCCAGTTGCGCGGCCTGGATGCGCCGGCCGATCTCGATGCCGTCGAGGCCCGGCATCTGCCAGTCGAGCAGCAGCAGGCCGTAGGGGGCGCCTTCGGCTTCGGCCGCCTGCAGGCGGGCCAGGGTGTCGTCGCCGCTGGCCAGACAGTCGGGGCGGGCGCCCAGTTCGCTGAGCACCGCGGCCATCGAGATGCGCGCGTCCTCGATGTCATCGACCACCAGTGCGCGCGTGCCGGGCGGCAGGATATCGGCGTTGCTGCGGTGATTGAAGCCGGCCACCTTGCCGAACGGCAGTTCGATCCAGAAGGTGCTGCCCTGGCCGGGCGTGCTGTTGACCCCCAGCTTGCCGCCCATCAGGTCGACCAGCCGGCGGGTGATCGCCAGCCCCAGGCCGGTGCCGCCGTAGCGCCGGGTGGTCGAGGCGTCGGCCTGTTCGAAGGCGCGGAACAGGCGCGATAGCTGCTCCTCGTTCATGCCGATCCCGCTGTCCTGGACTTCGAGGCGGATCAGCAGGTCTTCCGGGGTTTCGTCGAGGATGCTGCCGCGCACGACGATGCTGCCGCGCTCGGTGAACTTGACGGCATTACTCAGGAAATTGATCAGGATCTGGCCGAGCCGCAGACCGTCGCCATGCAGGGCGGGCGGCAGCGAGGAAATGTCGGCGACCAGTTCGAGGCCCTTGGCCTGGACCTTTTCGCTGACCAGCGTGCACACGTCGCCGATGACGCGGTCGACGTCGAAATCGGTGGGTTCGAGCGACATCTTGCCGGCCTCGATCTTCGAGAAGTCGAGAATGTCGTTGATGATGCCGAGCAGGTGGGTGGCGGCCCCGGCGACCTTGTCGAGCTGCTGGGCCTGGCGCGGATCGCCGATTTCGCGGCGAAGCATGTGGGTGAGGCCGATGATGGCGTTCATCGGGGTGCGGATCTCGTGGCTCATGTTGGCCAGGAAGGCGCTCTTGGAACGGCTGGCTGCCTGCGCGGCGTCGCGCGCTTCGGCCAGTTCGACGGTGCGGGCGGTGACCAGTTCCTCGAGGTGATTGCGGTAGCGTTCGAGGTCTTCTTCCGACTGCTTGCGTTCGGTGATGTCGCTCCAGACGATGGCGGCCTGCGGCGTGTCGTCGAGATGGATGGCCTTGACCGACAGCGAGAAGATGCGGCTTGAACCGTCCTTGCAGCGATAACGCCGCTCGAAAGAAGCGCTGCCGTCACGCAGGACGCGGTGGATGTCGTCATCCACCTCGGCGTGTTTGCCGGCATCGGTCTGGATTGCGTACAGGTCGAGGTCGGCGAACTCTTCGCGGCTGTAGCCGAGATGCTGACAGGCGGCATCGTTGAATTCGACGAAGCCCATGCGTTTCACGTCGATCAGCAGGATGCCGTGCTCGGCCTGGCCGACGATGGTCGAGAACAGCTCCTCGCGGCGGCGCAGCGCTTCGGTCGCCACCTTGATCGAGGTGATGTCCTGGACCATGCCGCTGGCCCGGCGTGCCCTGCCGTTGTCGTCGAACTCGATCTCGGCGCGCTGGCGGACCCACTTGTTGCGGTCGCCGGCGGTGATCCGGTGCTCGACGTCGAAAATGCCGTGGTGCACGGCCTGCTGCCAGTTTTCCCTGACCCGTTCGCGGTCGGCGGCGTCGATGGCGGCGAAGAAGTCCTGCGGGGCGATGCCGCCCTGTAGCGGCAGTCCCATGATGCTGGCCGCTTCGGCCGAGCCGCTCAGGCGATTGTCGGAAAAGTCGAAGCTCCAGCTGCCGATCCGGGCAATCGCCTGGGTGCGGGCCAGGGCCTTCTGGCTGGCGAAAACCTCTTCCTCGGCCAGGTGTTCGGCGGTGATGTCGCGGCCGACGCCGAGGATGCCGAAGAGGGCGCCGTTTTCGTCGCGAATCGCGACCTTGTGGATGGTCTGCAGTTCGCGGTGACCGTCGTGGAATTGCCGCCATTCCTGATGGGCAACCGGATAGCCGGCGTCGATGGCGATCCGGTCGAGCTTGCGGTAGCGCTGGGCGTCTTCCTCGGGAAACAGTTCGAGGTCGGTCTTGCCGACGATTTCGGCCTCGCTGCGTCCGGCGAAGCGCTCGAAACGCGGGTTGCAGCGCTGGTAGCGGCCGTCGGCGTCCTTGAACCAGATCAGGTCGGGCATGCTGTGCAACAACAACGTCAGTTGCTGGCGCTCCTGGCGCAGGCCGGCCTCGGCCTGCGCCCGGCCGCGCAGGCTGTCGCCGAAGGCCATCACGGCCTGGGACAAATCCTTGAGGAAGAAGCCCTTGACCTGGCGCAGTTGACCGACATCGCCGGCTTCCAGCGTGCCGCCTTCGCCCAGGCGCTTGAGGGCGGTAGCGACAATCGCCATGTAGCGGGCGGTGGCCCAGACGACGGCCAGCCAGAAGAGGACCATCAGCAAGAACAGCAGCCAGGAAGTGCTGGCTGCGCGCGCCATGCTCTCCTGACGCTGCTGCTGCGCCACGGCCATGCGTTCCAGTGAGGCCTGGCTCAGGTTGGCGGCCAGTTCGTGCATCTGGGTCGCGAATTTCATGTAGAAGACGTAGGCGTTTTCCACATGCGTGCCGGCCACGCTCGGGTCGATGCTGACGATGTCGGTGGTCGAGATGGCCTGTGCCCGGTAATCGAGAAAGGCGCCGTGGGCACGCTGGAACGCCGCGTCCAGTTCCATGTGGGGGTTGTCGCTATGCAGCTTGGCCAGCCGTCTTTCGAGCGTGGCCAGGGCATCGACGACTTCGGTATGGACCTCGTAGGCCCTGGCTTCGTCGGCCTTGCCGGCGCGTGCTTCGCCCAGCAGGCCGATGAGCAGGCCCTGGATTTTCTGCATGTCGAGCGCCAGCCGGCCGGCGTCGGCCTGGACGCGCAGGTCGCCGGCGTGAGCGTCGGCCTGGCGGCGGTTGTCGTCTTCGTACTGCGTCAGCGTCTGCCAGCCGAACAGGAATGCCGTGGCAATGCCGACCACCACGGGCATGAAGAACAGCAGCAGGAATTGCAGGCGACGCAGCAGCATCGGGGTCAGCGCAGCAGTTGCGGCCACAACCCGGGGGGAATGCTGGCGACGTACTCGTAACCGGCGTCGCCGCGCTGGGCGAAGATCACGACCGTGCCTTCCGGCTTGACGAAGAATCCGATCAGGTCGGCGAGGTTGGGGGCGTGGGCGACCAGTACCCGGTTGCTGCCGGCGGCCACCGGGTCGCGCAGGATGCGGGCGAGCGCGGCCAGGCGCGGCTTCTTCTCTTCGCTGGTCATGTTGGCCGAATACATCAGCGGTTCGCTGACCGCAAAGCGCTCGCCGAACATCAGGGTGGCCGATTCGCGGGTGCGGCACATCGGGCTGACCAGAATCTCGCTGACCGGAATCCTTGCCTCGCGCAACTGCCTGCCGATTTCACGCATCAGCCTGCGGCCGTCATCGTTGAGGATGCGTTGCGTCTCGCAGTCGTCGAGATCGACGTTGGGGAAGCGGTCGGCCCGGCTGTTGTCGGTATTGCCATGGCGGATGTAGAGCACATGGCCGCCGGCACGCAACTGGTCGAGGGTGGTGCGGGTGGCTATGACTTCGCTGAACGCCTTCTTGCCGTTGCCGGGGGCAGACTGGGCGAAGGCAATAGCGGGCAGGCAGGCCAGTACGGCCAGCAGCAGGCGGCGTGCGTTCATGAATCTTCCTTTCCGGCGTCCTCGGGATGGTCGGCGTAGCGGTCGGCGATGCTGGTGAAGTCTTCGATGCGCTGCAGGAAGCAGTCGACGATGCGCGGGTCGAAATGCTTGCCCCGGCCGTCGACGATGATGCGGATGGATTCCTCAAGCGGGAAGGCGACCTTGTAGTGGCGCTTGGATATCAGCGCGTCGAACACATCGGCCAGCGCCATCAGGCGGGCCGACAGGGGAATCTCGTCGCCCTTGAGGCCGAGCGGGTAGCCGCTGCCGTCCCATTTTTCGTGATGCCCGCCGGCGATTTCGCGGGCCGCTTCGAGAAAGTCCAGCGAATAGCGCTCTTCCTCGGCCGGTTGATTCTGCCGGCGATCGGCGAGTACGCGGGCGATGGCTTCGTCGAGGGCGTCGGCGCCGATGCGGGCGTGCGTCTTCATGATCTCGAACTCTTCCGGCGTCAGGCGGCCCGGCTTGAGCAGGATGGCGTCGGGAATGCCGACCTTGCCGATGTCGTGCAGCGGGGCGGCCTTGGCAATCAGCCGCTGGCGCAGCGGCGTCAGTTGTTCGGCGAATTCGGGACGTTGCGCCAGGTCGGTCATCAACACCTCGATGTAACCGCGCGTGCGCAGCAGGTGGTTGCCGGTCTCGTTGTCGCGTTTTTCGGCCAGCGTGGCCAGCGCGTGCATGCCGACATCCTTGATCAGCTCGACTTCGCGGGTGCGCTTGGCGACACGGGCTTCGAGGATTTCGTTCTGGCGGGCGAGGTGGTCGCGGGCGGCCTGCAGTTCGAGGCGGGTGCGGATGCGGGCGAGCAGGATGGCCGGGCGGATCGGCTTGGTCACGTAGTCGACGGCACCCATCTGCAAACCGATGGCCTCGTCGTTGTCGGCGTCCATGGCGGTGACGAAGATGACCGGGATGTCGCGGGTGGCGGGGTCTTCGCGCAGGCGGCGCAGGGTCTCGTACCCGTCCATGCCGGGCATCATGATGTCGAGCAGGATCAGTTCCGGGCGCGGGTCGCTGTTGGCGACATGCAGGGCGCGCTCACCGGAGTTGGCAACCCGGACACGGTATTCGCTGCCCAGTATGCCGCCGACGACGGCCAGGTTGTCCGGGGTGTCGTCCACGACCAGGATGGTGGGGCGGGATTCGTTTGCCATATGAATTTGCTCCGATTGTTATTTTTATTAATTCTTGGTTATTAATAAATTTTTGGCTAGTTTGCACTTATGCCCCTGGTTTGTCCAACGCTGTTCGCTGTCACAAATCCGACATGTCACACTGGGACAAAAAGGCGATTGACGGTATACGGTCGATTGCGGATGGGCCTGGATTTTGCATTGATCGGTGTCGACCCAACTCAAGAGAAAAACCATGACCCCCGAACTGCGTGAAAAATTGCTGGCCGGCCTGCGCGACGGCAGTATCGTTCCCTACCTCGGACCGGGTGTGCTTGCCGATGTCAGGGATGCCGCCACCGGTGCGCCAATCCCCGCCGACAGCGATTCCCTGATCATTGCCATGAACGGCGGCAAGCCGATGGCGCCCAAGCTGATGTACGAATTCCCCCGGGCGGCGATGAATGTCGAACTCAAGCGCGGACGCAGCGCCGTCACCCGCTTCCTGAACAAGACCTACGGCGACACCCAATGGACGCGGGCGGCCGTGCATGACTGGCTGAAGACGATTGCGCCGGCCTACGTCATCGACATCAATCGCGACACCCAGTTGCAGGCCTCCTACGCCGACGTGCCGCATACGCTGATCGTCGGCATCGCCCGGATCGCCGGGACGGCCTTCCGCTACAAGATCTTTTCCTGGGACGGCAGCAGCTACCGGCGGGTCGAGCACATCGCGCCGGGGCAGCCCATCCTGTTCAAGCCCATGGGCACGCCCTTGCCGGAAGGCGACTACATCGCCTCGGATGCCGACTACGTCGATTTCATCACCGAGCTGATGGGCGGTTTCTCGATTCCGCCCGAGGTCAAGGAACTGCGCAAGGGCAAGCAGTACCTGCTGATGGGCATGCGTCTGAACCGCGACACCGAACGCATGGTCATGGCCGACATGATCTACTCCGCCGCCCAGCCGGCCGGCTGGGTGTTCATCACTGAACCGACGGCCAAGGAGCAGCGCTATTGCAAGAAGATCGGTCTCGAAATCATCGACGGCGACATCTTCGAGTTCATCGGCGCGGCGGTGCCGGCCTGAATCAGGTTTGCGTCAGCCGGCAGTCGATTTCCCGCAGCGCTTCGGGGAATTCTGCCGGCGGCAGCGGACGGGCCAGAAGATAGCCCTGGGCGTGGTGGCAGCCCATGCGGGCCAGCATGCCCAGTTGTTCCGTGGTTTCCACGCCCTCGGCAACGACCTTGAGTCCCAGGCTGCGCGCCATGGCGACAATGGCCTCGACCAGTGAGCATTCACTGTTGCCGGGCTGCATGTCCTGGACGAAGGAGCGGTCGATCTTCAGCGTATCGAGCGGGAAGCGCTTCAGATAGGAGAGCGACGAATAGCCGGTGCCGAAATCGTCGAGGTACACGCGCAGCCCGAGTTGCTTGATCGCCTGCAGCCAGGCCTGGGCTTCGCCGATGTTGTTGAGCAGGACGCCCTCGGTGATTTCCAGAACCAGGCTGTCCGGCGACACGCCGTGGCGCTGCATGGCCTCGGCAATGGCGGCCGGCGGCAGACCGCCGGGAATCTGGCGGCCGGAGACATTGACCGACAGGTAGCAGGAAATGCCCGCCGCCCGCCATCCGGCCAACTGCCGGCAGGCGGTTTCGATGACCCACAGGCCGATTTCGTTGATCAGGCCGGTCTGCTCGGCAATCGGGATGAAACGGTCGGGCGGCACCAGGCCGCGCTCCGGGTGGCGCCAGCGGATCAAGCCCTCGGCACCGGTGACGCGACGACTGGACAGGTCGGCGATGGGCTGGCAGTACAGCTCGAACTGTCCCCTGTCCACCGCCTGGCGCAGGTCGTTTTCCAGGTGTCGCCGCTGTTCGGCGGCTTCGGCCAGGTTCGGCGCGAAAAAAGCCGACTGGTTGCCGCCGGCATTCTTGGCCTTGTCGCAGGCCAGTTCGGCATTGCGCAGGAGACTGGGGGCGTCGGTCGCATCGTGCGGGAACAGGGTGATGCCGATGCTGGCGGTCAGCTGGATCGGCGAACCTTCCAGCAGATAGGGCTGGCGCAGGCTGAGCATGAGTCGATCGACGACCTTGCCGATGGTTTCGTCGTTGCTGAGGTTCTGCAGGACGATGGCAAAGATGTCGCCGGACAGCCGGGCCAGCGTGTCGTTGCCCTTGACCTGGGCGCCCAGCCGGGCGGCGACCATGCGCAGGATGGCATCGCCGGCCGGAACGCCGATGCCCTCGGTGATCTGGCGGAAATTGTCGAGATCGACATGCAGCAGCGTGAAACTGGGGTTGGTCTGCTGGTGATGCTGGCGAATCCGCGCGCCCAGCAGATGTTCGAGGCTGGCACGGTTGGCCAGGCCGGTCAGCGGGTCGGTCATTGCCTGTCGTTTGGCTTCGGCCTCGGCTTCCTTGAGCGCCGAAACATCGTGGGCGACACCCTGGAGGAGATCGCCGCCGACCGGGGTGAGCATGATGTTGAGCCAGAAATGCGTGCGGTCCGGCCGTTGCAGCATGAGATCGCGCTTGGCGGATTCGCCGGTAACGAAAACCTTTTCGATCAGCATGGCAATGGCCGTCGGTTCGGACCAGGGTAGATCGAGCAGGATCAGTTCGCCGGCGAATTCATCGGCGCGGGCTATTCCCAGCAGGCGCGCCAGCGCCGGGTTCCAGGAGGCGACGCGGCCATTGCGTCCGATCAGGAAGATGCCGCTCTCGGCATTGTCGAAAATGGCGTGATACTTCTGTTCGTCGAGCTCCTGCTGCAAACGCAGGGCATGTTCCTCGTCGAGGGTGCGGACCAGGTCTGCGGCCAGCGCATTGACATCGGTCACCAGCCGTCCGATTTCCGTCTTGGCGTGGCCGGGCGGAATTTTCAACCGGTCGCCGGCGGTCGGATTCATCCGGTGCAGTTCGCGGGAAATGGTACTGATCGGGTGAATCACGAAAGCCAGCAGGGTGACCACCATGACCCCCGAGATCAGGGCCAGTTGCCAGACCAGTTGCCAGGTCCGGTCGATAATTTCGTCCCGGATGTGGTGTTCGATGACGTCCGGGTCGGGCGTCAGGCGGATCTCGCCGATGATTTCGCCGTCGACGAAGGGTGAGTGGATGGCTCGGACCATGTCCCCGGCCTGCCTTTCCCCGGACAGCAGCAGACCCTGGCGCACCAGGTCAACCAGCAGGTTGCCGTTCTCGCTGATGGTCACGCGCAGGACCACCGGATTGCTGAGCAGCCCCTCGGCGACCTCGCGGGCCAGCTCCCGGTCCTTGACGAAGCCGGCAACCTGCAGCGTGCGTTGCACCGTATCGAGCAACTGCTCGACGCGTTCCCGGGACGCCGCTTCGGCCTGGGCGCGTGCCGACTGCATGGTGTAGGCCACGGTCAACACCCCGACCAGGCAGAAGGCCAGGATGGTCACGAGGATGGAGCGGAGCAGGATGCCGTCGCGGAAGAAGACGGTTTTCATCGGCGTGGTGACGTTACCCGGCTGGCAGGCAGTCCGGTCACCAGTAGAAGGAGCAAGGCGCAGCGTTTCATGAAAGGCCGGTTTGCTGTCCGATGTGTATTGAAGGCGATTATGCACTTTGTCTTGCGGATTTGTCGCCAGGAACTTCCGCGAATGCCGACATCGGCTTTGTCCGGAATCCGACATTCGCCGTCGCGCATCGTGCCGATTCCGCGTGGTTGCTGGATTCCGGCGAAGGCAAGGAAATTGCTAACTACCTGCTGCCAACAATATTTCAACTCAGGGAAGGAAAAAGCAAAATGCTGATGGATCGCTACGAATCGCTGTTCTTCAACGCCAATTTCAAGGAAGCCGCCAGCGAATCTGGCTGGGTCGCCTACCGCGGCGAACTGGTCTTGAAGGAAGGCGAAATTGCCGACGCCCAGGGCCGCCGCAAGCCGCCGGTCGAAGTCATGAAGCAGGCCATCGTCCTCACGGCCGGCGACGAACTCAAGCTGCTGGCCGGTTCCATCGATGAACTGCAGTTCTTCCCGGCGCTGCTGGACAAGTACGGTGCCGACATCAAGCCGGGCAGTCTGGTCGTGCTGTACACCGTTAACATCGACAATCCCTTCATCGCCAACGTCAACGGCGCTTCGGTCGTCTGCATTCCCATGGTCCAGGGCATGGTGTGGAACGAGATGTGCGAAGTCCTCGGCCTGGAAAAGGGCGATTTCAAGGGCATGAGTGCTGCCGACAAGGTGGTGAAGGTGTACGAGGAACTCAAGAGCCACGTCTTCAAGTACCCGGCCGCGACGATCGAGGAAGCGATGGGCAAGACCAATGCCAACAAGCGCGAAAACCACGGCGCTGTCTGATGCCCTGGGATGAGCGTCTGGCGCTCGGGGTGGCGGATATGGACGCCACCCACCGGGAATTCATCACCCTGGTCGAAGCCTTGCAGCTAGCCTCGGATGACGAATTCCCGGCCGTGTTTTTGCAACTGGTCGAACACACCCGCGCGCATTTCGAGCACGAAGGCAGGCTGATGAAAGCCTGCCGTTTTCCCGCCATCGGCGAGCACAACAGCGAGCATTTGCGCGTGCTTGGCGAACTGGCGCATTTCGGCCGCAGCGTTGCCGCCGGCCGTCTGAAATCGGCCCGCGATTACGCGCACGGCCTGCCCGCCTGGTTCGCCACCCATCTGGCAACCATGGATGCCGCGCTGGCGGCGCGCTTGAAAGCGTCGGGTACGGCCTGAAACTCAGTTCTGCGGGCAGAGTGTTGCCTGCGCATTCGCTTCCCGCCGTTGCACCACCTTCAGCACCAGCAACAATACGCTGCCGACCAGCATCACCCCGGCCGCCAGGTAGAGGCCGACCGCGTAGTCGCCGGCATGGCTGGCGGCCAGCCAGCCGGTGATGGCCGGCGCCAGGATCTGGGCGACGCCGTAGGAAACGGTCATCTTGCCCATCATCTTGGCCGGGCGGGTCGGGTAGTAGCGGCCGGCCATGGTCAGCACCAGGCTGACCATGCCGATGAAGGTGCC
>Ga0209207_1000167_pt1 | contig 48643 bp, 37 predicted proteins | sample SaghotsprinmetaG_FD_184140 | JGI IMG/M metagenome (GOLD analysis project Ga0209207, IMG submission 184140) | Hot spring microbial communities from South Africa to study Microbial Dark Matter (Phase II) - Sagole hot spring metaG (SPAdes) (version 3) | ecosystem: Environmental > Aquatic > Thermal... | reverse complement strand
GTTCCTGATCGACCCTGCGATCGCCACCTCCGTCGCCGCAGGTAGGCTCTACACCGTCTTGTCAGCAACTGTTGAGGGCACGGCTGGTCTGAATATCACCCATTTTGTGACAGCGGGCGTGACGGGTAGCCTGCTCTGGGTTGACGCTGCTTCTCCAGGCTTGGGTGCCGGCGACACGATCATTGCTTGGGTGGAAGGGGCCCTGGTCACGCCTGCCGATATTGTCTTCAACGTCAGCGACCTCCCGGCCTAGGACCCCTCCTTCAACCCAAGTTCAAGTGTGGTCTAACCTAATCGGCGTAACGGTTAGGTAAGCCCTAAATTCAAACAGAGGTATCCCAGGGGGGTGCCTCTGTTTTTGGCTATTTCCTGGGTGGTGAGCGGGCCTTGTCAACAGCAGCAACCCCACAAACCGTAGCAGACCTGAAAGCAGAGCTAGGCATTGAGTCCTAAAGGCAAGAAAAAAGATACACCTGCACCGCGTGATCGGGGATCACTCGGCTACATCCCTAGCTTTAGCCCTGACTTCAAAGCGGATCTCCAGTGGCGGTATCGCCATGATCTGAAAAAAGGTGACAAGATCCTCGATCTTATTGCTGACATTTTAGAGGGTGCTCCCTTTCGGGGGTTAGGTAAACCAGAATTCCTCAAATATATCGACCCTGATCTATGGTCACGCCGAATAGATCTAGAGCATCGCCTAGTCTATAAAGTAACCGGAAATCGAGTTTACTTTTTGCAAGCTCGCTAAGCCTCAGCCATGAACGGAACGAATCCATCTCAGAGGTAGGTATTGTGGGGTTTCGGGGAACTCAACTCCCTCCAAGCTGTCTCTACTGGAATCATATGCCAGCCGATCTGCTCAGGGAGCGGGTAGGCCAAAGTATTTGGGACCCATACTTCAAGTTCTGTGTGGTTCGGAACCCCTATGACAAAGTAATTTCTGCCTTTTATTTTTGGCAGTACCGTAAACAAGGCTATGTTGAATTTGGCGATCTGGACAGCGAGCGGGCTAAGCTAGAAAACTGGCTCCTCGCCTGCAAAGACATCCGCCACGCCTTGCTGCTCCCAATTGATTACGATCGCTATACGATCGATGGAAAGTTTTGTATGGATAGCGTGATCCGCTATGAAAGCTTAACCGCTGATATGGAAAGGATTTGTAACCACCTCAACTTGCCCTGGGAACCATCGTTTTTGCCCACATTTAAGGCGGGGATTCGTCCTCCAGATGCAAAGACGGCTGACCTTTATACTCCAATGGCAAGGAAAATCGTCGAGGTAATATTTGCCACTGAACTGACCCTTTTAAACTATTCTTTCCCTGGTGATGATGATCCACCCATTCAAGAGTCAGGTTCAACACCTAGGAATTGATCCAATCGGGACTCATAGGAGAAGTCTAAAGTTTCATCACATACTCAACCATTGCTGTCTTCGTCTGAACCTTGACTCATCCAACCCGTCTACCCCAACAGTGTGCGATCGGGCAACGTTATACTGGAAATACGCGGAATTGGCTTCCCATAACCTATGGATACGGAATATGGATACAGAATCAGTCACGCTTCAGGTGTCCGCCACACTTTATCACCCGCTTCAGACCCTTGCCTCTGAAACCCATACAACCCCGATCGCCGTTATGGCACAACTAGTAACGGCTGCCCAGCAACAACGACAGTGGCGATAACATGAAAAGACACCACACCTGTTTGATCGATAAACCGATATGAAAACCTTTACGGCCATAGTCGAGCGGGATACCACCACCCATCTCTACGTGGGTTATGTCCCCGGTTTCCCCGGTGCCCACTCCCAAGGCGAAACCCTAGATGAATTACACGCTAACCTGCGAGAAGTCATTGAAATGCTCTTAGAAGACAACACAATCTCCTTAGAGACTGAATTTATTGGTATTCAGCAGATTGCGGTTCAGTAGCCGATGAGTAATATAGCAATCCCAAGTCATTTATGAGAATGGGAAGGGACATAGTGAATCTCTATCAGTAGATATAGGATTGGCTTCTCTCATGAATCATCTGGGATTGCTATATCCCGGTACTGAAACCACAAGCAGTCGTTCGCCTTCTAGAAAAACTGGGTTTTGTTGAAGTTCGTCAGAAAGGATCACATAAACAATTTCGTCATCCTGACGGACGTTGTACAACTGTCCCCTTTCACAAAGGACGTGACATCTCCCCTAGATTGCTGTGGCAAATTGCTAGTGATATCAACTTAACGATTGAGGAATTATTAGGACTGTGATGATACCTATCTATAGGCGAGGTGAGAGGCTAACACAATGCGATCCTGAGGAATCCCAGCCTTTCACGATTCGCACAGCACCCCACCGGCGACAGGGATGGGATGACGCCTTTGCCACAATGGCGAAGCACCAGGATGACGTGCTTCTGGATGAAGTCACCCCGAATCATTGGGACCCGGTTGAATGGGAGTGGTAGTTCAGCGTTTCGACGTTTTTCTGGTTAATCTTGGCCATTGTTGCTACTGCTCAGCGTTCAACTCTCCCTGTTGGTATGTTTCATTGCCCACATTTGCAGATAAGCCTTTTCCATTTCGCGGGTAAATTGGGCTGCATTCCACAGGGGAGCCGTTTGCCGTGATTGCCGCAACTTATCCCGCACTAACCGACGGAGATCTGCATCCTTACCATAGCGCACACCCCACTCCACGTACTCTTCAGGTGTCCAGGCAATCCCTTCCTCAATCCCCGCATTCACCAGCATCGTATAGCTATTGCGTGCCGCAAACTGCTGTCCCACACGGGTGACCAGGGGAACCCCCACCCACAAGGTTTCTAGGGTGGTCGTTGCGCCATTGTAGGGATAGGTATCGAGAATCACGTCAGCGATCTGAAGATTGGCCCGATGAATTGACTCCGTGGGGGCATTGGGCAGAAACCGCAACCGTTCAGGCTGAATCCCGGCAGCCTCCGCCAGATCGCGGAACACCTCCTGGATCGCAGTCTCTTTCGCTAACCCCTTGATCAAAAAGTAACTATTGGGCACTTCCTGGATAATTTGCAGTTGCAAATGTAGGGTTTCCAGGTTCCACTTAAACCCAGTTTGTCCTGTGTAGTAGATGACTGCATCACTAGGAATGCCCAACTTGTCGCGTCGTAGGCTGGGAATCCCCATTTCAAAGCCATCGACTGCAATATAGGTTTGGGGTAAACGCCAGATGGTTTCGGGGTAGTATTCCTGGGCATCATCGGGTAGCACATAGGGATCGGCAATAAAATAGTCGATCGCGGGCAGTGCGGGGGCATCCCAACCCAACCAACTGACTTGTATCGGTGCTACCTTATGGGCTAAAACCCGACAGGTTGTATTCACCGTCAGACTATCCAGATCAACTAATATGTCAATATCATCCTGGCAAACTTGCTCAATAATGGGTTCCGATGCCAAGCCTAGACGGCGGGGATGGGTAAATTTATCGGTATACCAGGACTGGAGAAAGTCACTCTTCTCGCGGTAATTGACAAAGTAGCCGTATAGTTCAAAGCGACTGCGATCGTGGTGTTCAATCAACCAACGTGCTAGCCACCCAACCGAGTGATTGACAAAATAGTTGGAAATATACCCTAGTTTCAGGGGGCGAGTGCCTAAGACAGGATTTACCTTAGAACGGGATGCCCGCGTGTTACTTTTTTCTGGGAGCTTGCCAATCGTTGCTGCCTGAAATAGCTGCATTGCCTGATGGCGGAGGTGGAGGTTATTGGCAGGGCGATCGTCAAAATAGGGGAAGAAGAAGAGGGAATTTGACAAGGTAGCCAAGCCAGGATCACTCTTTTCGACCTCAGCTGGTTTCAGTTGCAAGACCTGATCCAGGAGTTGCTTTTGGCGTTGGATGAGGTCATAAGCTTCCTCCCAATGTCCTCCGATTGATGACAACCCTTGCAAGAGGTTATAGTTTGCGAAGAGTTTTTCCGAGGGGGTGGTTGCTAACTGGTAATACCGCCGAGCTAAGACAACGCCTCGACGGAACTGATGACAGGCGATGCAGTAGGACACTAAAGCCCACAGTAAGTCGAGTTGCTCAGGGACAATTTCCAAGTAGCGATCGGCGAGGGCGATCGCGATATTGGGGCGACCAATCGTATTGTTGAGCTTGACTGTTAATTGCCCAAACACACCCGAATAGTTTTGCGGGTTTTTTACACAACGCAGACAAGCCGTGGTGAACGCGAGAACCGCTTCGTGGCTGAAATCAGCACCCCAGACGTAGTTCAGCAACCCCATCAGGTGATCAGGGTTATAGGTCTGGACAATTTCTGGTGTGAGGGTCTCAATGACGCCCAGTTCATAAATAACCGGGCCAGAGAAGGTTTTTTCCCGTAGTAGACATTCCATCAACCGCAATTGATTCAGACAATCCTTAGGGGCAAAATGCAGAATCTGGCGGCGTAGGCTCACAGCCGAAGTCCATGCCTGCTGCTTTTGCTGTTGCTCGGCAACCTCATGGAGCAGCGCGACCAACTCTTGAGTACGCTGCTTGCGTTCGCGTAGCGTCTCCCCTGGAGAATCGCGTAGCGTTTTCCCTGGAGAATCAGCGGTAGTTTCGACAGGGGCGAGTGCTGCCTCCCAGGTTACCTTGGCTTGCTCAGCGTCTCCTTGCAATACCTGGGCAATCCCCAAATACCCCGACAGCACCAGAGATTGGGGGTAGTCCACGATCGCCGCTTGGCAATGGGTGATCATCTGGCTATAGTCACCAGCTTTTAAAGCTGCCTTAATTGGCTGGAGAAGCCGTTGTAGCTGGGGATCAGCTGCTCCTACAGCCCAAGACAACTTCGCTGTTCCCCCTGCCGTACTGTCCGTTGATTTGCGTGCTGCCTTCGTCGGGGCTGCTCCAAAACCCAGGGTGGGTGTGGCCGTGGGGGCAGGGGTTGCTGGGGGTGTCTGCTGGGCTAACCACGTCTGGAAGAGCGATTTCAAAACCTGGCCAACCTGCTGAGCAAAGTGGTCCCGGTTGAAGAAATTAGGCCAAGCGGCCATCTTTTCCCGTAGCTGGCGATGCTGACGATACCGCAAATCTGCATCTGTCGCTAGTGTCAGAGCACGATCGAAATAGTCTCCCAGGGTTGAGGCAATGCAGTCATCCAACTGCAACGCCCGTAAGAGGCCCGCCGTCCGATTTTCCCGTAGGGTTTCTCCGGCTAAGGTCACCACCGGCACCCCCACGGCCAGTGCATCCAGGACTGCCAAGGGCGTCGTCATCGGGAACGCTTCCAGATAGATATCGGCTAGCCGCAGATACGCCCTGACATTTTCGGGATTGAGGAGCATATCGTTATCAATAAAGACCAGCCGTTGGGTGTCGACTTGATGCTGGCGCAGAATAGCGTGGACGAGGCTTAAAAAGCCCTCCTTAGGATAGTTCTCGCTCAAATTTAAGGTAAAAACATAGATCACCAGGATGGAATCCGGTATGCGATCGAGCAACGCAGCCCAAGTATGGAGAACTTCTGGTGTAAGGGTATAGAGCGTTGCCCCTGATATAAACACAACCGTCTGTTCCGTGGCCCCCCAATCCTGTCGTGTGGGGTATTCCGTCGCCAACTGCTGACCGAAGATCTCCAGGTTGTAACAGGCTGTCGTGGTTTCTGGCAGGATAGCCAGAGTTTCACTGTGATGCGCTTGACTGTTAGACGCGGCATCGTAGCTACCGATTAGATAATAGTCAATGTGGCGAATCCCTGTACTAACCGGTACATTTCCAGACGCTACCTGGATGCGGGCTAAGCGGTAGTGCGATAACTGCGTGGCCGGACTGGCCGTATGGGTCACATTGGTGCTAATCCACAAGAAATCGAGATGATCTTGGCGGACACGCTCAGCCGCCTGCACCGTATCTCCGGGTAGCACCACAAAGTGATCGCAGCGGGTACGGCAGTATTGCTCAATCTCATTACCATCACTGGCAAAACTATAGATTATGATATAAAACTGGCTGTGATCAAGATATTCAAAAATGGGTAATGTGGTGATAGTTTCAAGAGACGGCAAGAGGTAGGTGGTGAGGATGCCGATCTTTAGCCAATCGCGCTGGGGACGATCAGGAAACGTATAGTCGAGGGTAGCACCTTGAGCTTTGAGGGCAACTTCCAGGAGTTGCGATCGCTGCTGGTACAGGTCTTTTAAGTTGAGATTATTGATACAGCAGGGTAGAAAATGCGCCTGTTGCGCAAAGCGTTGGGCCACATCCTGCCAAACAGAAGAATCAGGATTTTGCGAAACTTGGGTCAGCAAACTCCGCGTTAAGGTTAACATAAACGCAGCGTAGCGCTCCGCTGCACCCACCTCGGTAAAAAATGCGATCGGCTCTAGCAAATAATCCAAGAGATCGGTCAACAACCAGCCAGGGATAGGAAACCCCCGTAGGATATCAACGGATAATTGATACGCAAACCGATAGGGGGTTAACGCTAATAGAATTTGGAGCGATCGCGTTTCCTGAAGACGCTGCTCTAGTTGCTGGACGAAGCGTTCATCGGTTTGATTCAGAGGTAAATATCGCAAGTTAGTCGATCGTAGTGCCAAAAACTGTTGACGAACCTCAGTCTCATAAGCATCCCGTAGCTTCGCCTCTGGTGAGACTAACCACCGCTCCGCCCAGTACCGACGCCCCTGAACTAAAGCTTCCAAGCGGCTGGGATTGGGTAGTACGAGCGAATCCGATTGAACCATAACGCTAGGGGGTGTTCAGCAACAGCAACAAGATATTATCCTCCCACGTTGCGGCCTTTGTTGTCGATCCCCTAATTCCCCTAATCCTCATTTTGGGGAGTTTGTGCCGTAGACACCGGGGGGAACGATCGCTCCTGCACTTCCCCCGCTCCGCCCATTGGGGTCGCCTGTCCCTGGTTATAGCTCACCAACACCGCCCCGGCATTGCCCGCCACGATCGTCACCTGCTCCTGGCCCGACCATGTGCGCTGGGTACCGGCCTCTAACGTGCCTTCAAACGCCACTTGGCCATCGATCGTCACCTCGATCCAGGACGTACCCTGGAAATTGACATTCACCGCCACGGGTCCTGCCGCCGGAGCAAGTTGGGGACTAGGGGAAACCACCGGACTAGGGCTGGTAATGGGGGCAGTGGCGATCGCGGGTGTCTCCGATGTCCCTGGGGGGGGTTGGCGTGGCAGGTCCGGTTCCGTCGAGGCTTCGGGGAACGCTGGGGCCTCCGTTGGCGAGCGGAATTGCCCCGCGATCGCATAGCCCAACCCGATCAAAACCACCAGTCCCCCCACCACATAGGCCGGTATCCAGTTGGGACGCTGGGCCGACTCGATCGTTGGTTCCAGCACCTGACCCCTGGGCAAGGGCGACCCTGTCGGGGGTGTTGCGGGTAGTGTGACGGGGGATGGCGTTACGGGCGATGGCGTTACGGCAGACGGTGCCACGGGAGCAGTGGGCGCGATCGAGGGCGATGTGGGGGGTCGCAGGGCCAAGGCTGGATCGACAGGAGCCGTTGGGGGTTCCGCAAACGACGGGGGCACTGGCATCGTGGCCACTGCAAAACGCTGGGATAGATCCATCCCATTCAGCCCCAGGGCTTCCGCATAGCGACGGATAAACCCCTGGATAAACACCGCTTCGGGCAAGGGTTGGGCATTCCCCACCTCGATCGCCTTCAGCAGCCGCAAGGGAATGAACGTCTTCGTGGCAATCTCCTCCAGGGACTTACCCTGTTTCTCTCGGATCGCCTTCAGATAGATGCCGATCTCTTCCAGTTGTTCGACTTGGGCAGTATCTAAGCGGCTCATGCTTAATCCCGTAACTCGCCAACAAGGGGGTCAACCAAGGACACTCCCTAACCACCCGGATGCAGGGCGCTCACGTTGCTTGACCATACCTAATAACGATACCAATAACGATACCAAATATGGACAACCCCAGGATTCAGGGCTGCGATCGGGGTGAAGCGTGCCTGAATGATCGCGAAATTTGACTGACCGATTTATCGCTAATCTACCACAGGCCGTTAGCGCTGTCTGCTATCCCGCTACAAAAAGCCCTCCAGCACCTCATCCGGTTCGTCCTCAATCCCATCGTCGGCGATCGGGATCACGGGGGCGGATTTCAAATTTTGCTTCTGGATCATCAGTTGATAGTAGGCAAGATTGTGTTCCATCTGGGTGAGGCGTTCTTGCAGGGCCGTCAGGCGACTGCTCAGCCCCGGATCAGGGGTCTGACTGGGTACCTCTAGGATCAAATGGGCTTGCAAAATTGCTGTCACAATGTCTGATTTCGATTGCCCCGATCGCGCCGCTTGGGCAGCCAGGGCCGCATCGAGTACCGTGGGCAATTGCAGAACGATCGTTTCTAACTTTTCCGTCGCGCTCATGTTAAGCGGTGTTAAACAGTATTAAACAGTGACAGGGTTAGCAAAGCGGATCTTGAGGTAATCTTCCTCCATTTTGGCCCCAGCCGGTTGCAGGGCCGCCAGGGCTTGGGGAAGCACCAGGTTACGACGGTGATTGCCAATCCGAATATTCAGTTCATCCCCCGATTTACTCAGTTCGACCTGGCTTTTGGGAATCCCCGGCAAATAGATTTCCAGGCTATAGTGATCTGACTGTTGTGTCACCCGTAGGGTCGTTTCCTTGTAATACACTTGGGTTGGATCTTCCCCGGCATAGAGCGTTTCCTTCAGGTGCTCCAACGCCGCCAGACCGCAGAGTTCTTCCGAGTAGAGGGGTACTTCCTTAATCGGTAAAGGTTGAAAATTGTCCCGAATTTCCTGGCGATATTGTTGTTGAGATGCCTTCCAGCGCTGGAAGAAGGGATCGGTCACCTGCTCCGGAATGATCCGATTGGCGATCACCAAATCGGTCCCGACATTGTACAAACTCAAATAGGCGTGGGCACGGAGCGATTCCTTGATCACCATTTTTTCCGGATTGGTGACCAGCCGGACCGAGGTTTGGGCATTATCCGTCAGCACCTTTTCCAGGGCCTCGATCTGTTCATAGAACTCGTAGGGCGCATCCATCACCTCGCGATCGGGCAAGGAAAACCCGGTCAAGGGCTTGAAGATGGGTTCAAACACCGGACGGAGGGCGATCGACATGCGTTGCAAGGGCTTATAAAAGCGCCGCATATACCACCCCGCCACCTCCGGCAAACTGAGTAAGCGGAGGGCGGTGCCTGTGGGGGCTGAATCAATAATTAAAACCTCAAATTCCCCCTCATCGTAGTGGCGTTTCATCCGCACCAGGCTAAAAATTTCATCCATCCCCGGCAGGATCGCCAACTCCTCCGCTTCAACCCCCTCCAATCCCCGTGCCTGCAACACCTGGGTGATGTAGCGCTTGACGGCTCCCCAGTTGTTTTCCAACTCCATGAGCGCATCCAGTTCCGCCCCCCACAAATTGGGTTTCACCAGGCGCGGTTCATGGCTCAGTTCGAGATCAAAACTATCGGCGAGGGAATGGGCCGGATCGGTACTCAAGACCAGGGTTTTATAGCCCAATTCAGCACAACGCAGCCCGGTCGCTGCGGCAACGGATGTTTTGCCCACACCACCTTTGCCAGTGAGTAAAATTACGCGCATGGGTCACCCGTCCTGTAGGATTCTGAGAAAACTTTACATTATTTTACCCAATTCGCGCGGCCCTGGGGGTGACCCAACCCGTTCACTGGCTCTGTTGAGTTGCCGAACCAGACTTGTGGGGTAGACATCCTGCCTGCCCCCGCGCAAACAACTGACAACGCGATCCTGTTTGCCCCGCAAACAGCCGCGACTATCCTCGTAGATCAGCCAGAAAATTCGGCAACGCTGGTAGGGTTGGCTAAGCGCCAGCAATGACTGAAGGAGGGGCAGGTTTATTTAGGTTGTCTGTCAACCCGATCAGTCAGGGTGAACCTGCCCCTATAAACGTGGCGAAACTTTACGATACGAAACTTATGTTTACTGTACTAGCGGCCCCACACCCGCCCTCTATTGGCCAGAGACCTCTATTGGCCAGAGAATTGCAGGAAGAAGGTTTGTCCGTCCAGGGTGCCATTCACGATCAGACTGACAATCCCATTATTCGGACCCGGTCTGATATTGGCGGTCCCACTGGCATCCGCCATCCCCGAACTGGTTAGGTTCACCACCACCTCATAGGCACTGCGGCGGGTGGCTTGCCCGCCAAAGCTCATGAGCGTGCCATCCGCTAACCGCACCGATAACTCTGTACGACCATCGGGCTGGATCATCGCCGACGCAAAGGTCACGGGTTGGCTGGGACGACCTTGTATCCCCAAAAGACCCTGGCCAAACTGGGCAAGCTGGGTGGGAGGATCAGGCGGGAGCGGATTCACCGTATGGTCGCCCACGGTAAAGCGCACGGACATCCGCTGGCCATCGATCGCGCCATTACCGACGAGGGAGATCAGCCGATTCCCCTGATAACGGACCGTCAGAGTCCCCGACGCGTCAGCTTCCCCGGCATTGGTGAGCCGGATACTGGCCTGGTTACTGCCACCCCCCACCTGTTGTCCCCCCCAGCGTTGGAGGGTGCCATCGGCTAGCCGTAAGGAAATTTCCACCGGACGATTGGGCTGGCTGATGACGCTGACAAAGGTGATGGTCTGATTGGGACGCGTCCCAATGGATAAGGTCCCTTCACCCTCTCCGGCCAGGTTGAGGGCGGCCCGTTGGGCGACCAGGGTGGGGGAAGCAGGACTGGGGGAGGCGGAATCGATCGCGGCTCCGACGACGGGGGCCAGAAGGGGAACCCCCACCAGGGCACAGGCGGCACTCGCCACCAGCGATGCACGAATTTGCATAATAATATATTGACCTCTTAGTAATTCTGAAGATCTGGCAAGATCTGGAACCCGGTGTGTTGTTAAGGTTCGGTATCTTAAGCAACCAACCAGGATACCTTGACTGGTTGAACGGACCGATGTTCCCCTGAGTGGTCTGTCAGCCCTAAACTTGAGAGTTGCAGATAAACGCTAAGAGCCTTCGACAGAGAGCTTCTCCCTTCGACAGGCTCAGGGCGACCGGGAAAATAATCCGTTTCTCCTAGGAAGATGCTACGCGAACGGGCTGAGCCAGCAGTACGACCCCACCAAGTGCGTGAACGGGTTGGGCCTCGCAGACTCAACGCCAGCCGACAGTCCAGTGACCTCGGCCACTCAGTGAGATCAGGACTAGTACAGTAAACATAAAGCGGTTCCCAGGCCCGTAAGGTTGGTGTCCTATTCTTAACCCAATGCGTAGGGGCGGGTTGAGCAACCCCATCCCTTTGAGAAGAGAGAAGAGAGAAGAGAGAAAAGAGAAGAGAGCCGATCGCCGCAACCGGATTCTGTCGGGGCGGGTTGAGCAACCCTCTGGCAATTAACCCTCTGAATTTGACTAAAAACCCGCCCTTTGGGGTCCCTGATCTGACCCTAGCGGGCGGGTTTGATGGATGCCCCCTGCCCCCGCGTGCGGGGGTTGGGGGGCCTGCTCCCCTTGCCAGTCAACCCGCCCCTACCCCTAATTTCCAGACTGACAAGGTCCTGCTATCGCCGCATTGACCCGACTATTGAGGATTGCATTGCACCTCATCAGCACGGGAAAGGCTGTAAAGTTTCGCAACGTTGGTAGTAACGACTTCAGTCGTTGCAGGCGCTTAGCCAGCTCTACAAGCGTTGCAGAATTTTCTTGTTGATCTACTAGTGGTGCGGGACAGCCTCCAGCGAAGGTGTTTTACTTAAAACTTTGAGTTCCGGTGTGGACAGGCTGTCGGGGTATTTGCAACCGCTGCCTGATCCTAGGATCACCACCCGATCGTCGGGGTGGAGAATCCCCTTTTGCCCCAGGGTTTGAATCGCCGGGATCACCGACGCGGCTTCTGGACAAAGGAACACCCCCTCCGTCGCTAAGGTTTGCTGAATGGCAGCGGCAATTTCCCCGTCAGACACCGCGATCGCATAGCCCTTGGTCGCATAGAGGGCCTCCAGCACCATAAAGTCCCCAAAGGATTTGGGCACCCGCAGCCCCGTGGCAAAGGTGTGGGCATTGTGGCAATATTCCGAGGTGGTGGCCTGGGCATGGAAGGCTTGGACCAGGGGAGCACAGCCATCGGCTTGGACGGCAATTAACCGTGGCAAGGGTCCCTGCACCCAACCTAATTCCTGGAGTTCTTGGAACGCTTTATACATGGCCGCGATCGCAATACCGCCCCCTGTGGGAAACACGATCGCGTCGGGCAACTGCCAACCTAATTGCTCAGCGATTTCATATCCCATCGTCTTTTTCCCCTCCAGCCGGTAGGGTTCCTTCAGGGTTGAGACATCAAACCACCCCTGGGGTTGAAAGTGTTGCTGAATCCAATTCCCAGCATCGGCAATCAAACCATCCACCAGGTAGGTCGCGGCCCCGGCCCCCGCACAGAGGCGTTGGGACACTGGGTTCGCATCCTGGGGCATCAGCACCGTCAGGGGAATCCCCGCCCGCGCCGCATACAGTGCCCAGGCTTCCCCCGCATTGCCGTTGGTGGCGATCGCCAATTTCTCTGCCCCCAGGGCGATCGCCTGCGAAATCCCAACCGTGGCCCCTCGTGCCTTAAAGGTATCCCCTGGATTCGCACTTTCGTCCTTGATCAATAACTGGCCTATGCCAAGGGACTGGGCGAGGCGGGGCAAGGGGAACAGGGGTGTCCAGCCTTCCCCTAGGGAAACAATGTCTGCGGGTTGGCGGACGGGTAATAGTTCGTGGTAGCGCCAGAGGGTAGCCGATCGCGGGGCAAGCGCCGCAGGCGTTAACGTGCGGGCGACGGCGGACAGATCGTAGCGGGCTAAGAGGGGGGAACCGCAGGTGCAAGTATTGTGCAGGCGATCGGCATCATACGGTTGTTGGCAGCGGGCACACTCTAGATGGGAGAGCGAACTATACGGCAGTGGTGTCACAGGGGTGAAGTCGGGTGGGTGAAGTGAATAGGGAGGTCCGCGAAGATCGGTTAGGGTAGCCCTGCTCCGTCCAGCCCTTGCCCATAGCATCACCATAGGCTACGCCTAGTCAGTTGGGCATCCCCCTACCCAAGATGTGTCCTTGAGGCCCCCTCAGTCAGCAAAAAGCTGGGCGACCCATCGCCCTGTTTACCGATCTAAATCGCCTTGCCTGATGGGGATATCTGATTCTAGAGGCAGGAGAAAGCGATCGACAATCCTCCCGCCCGATCATTTTTGCTCAGGTGACTTGGTTCCGTTTGTCCAGAGCCATACCGCCCTTTCGGCAACGCACGGACCCGATCCACCCGATTCCTGCCAAGGTCTACTGTTCTTGGACGAGGCGAATGTGGTTTTGCTGAAGCTGGGCATGGCTGGCCGCTAGCCGTTCGGAAATTTCCTTCTCTACATCAGCAACCTTGCGCCAAAAGCTGGCCGAGTGACGGGCCGCTAACAATTCCTTCCATAACAGGTTGATGAGTTCCGCTGCGTCCGCCTGATCAACACTGGCGCGATCGCGAAGCTGTTCAAAGGCAACCTCGGCAGCGGCCCGTTGCTCCAAGTCTTCCGCTAGGGATAAACACGTCTGCAACTGTTCCGCTGGGGCAGCCAGGGGCTGGGGTTTGGTCGGTGCTGTAACTGGGGCCATATCAATTATTAGAGAGGCGACTCACGCTGCGAATGTTAACAATTCTAACAGTCAAGTGAAAGTTTGTTACATATTGACTACTTTATTACCAGGTTAAGGCGCTTTATGCAAATTTTTTTAAAGCACTGCTTGCGAAAACCGCAACGACAGTATAAAGGTTTGCTCTGAACAGTCCGCAACCTTCCCTAGGGTAAACTGGGGGATTAACACGGTGGGGGCTGCCAACCTCGAAGGTTTTAGAGTTCAAAATTCAAAATTCAAAATTCAAAGTTCAAAGTTCAAAGTTCAAAACGCTTCACGCGCTCCGATTCCCTAAAACTTCGGCCCGATCGCGCCGCCGCCTTCCTGAGCGCCGTAGGCTTGCCAGGCTAGATCGACCAAACCATTGACGATCGCGCTGGCAACGATCGCATTACCCTTACGGCCCTCAATCCGAATGTGGGGTACGAGAGAATCCTTGAGACGCTCCTTGGCTTCATCTACATCGACAAAGGCAGCAGGGGTGCCAATCACGAGGGCTGGACGAATCACCTCCTGTTCGATCAACTGCACTAAGCTGGTGAGGGCAGTTTGTGCCTGTCCGACAACAAAAATCCCCTCTGGATACCGACGTGCGAGGGTTTCAATGCCCCAGGCTGCTTTAGTCTTGCCCTTTTGGGGCCGGGTGAGCGCCTCCATGCTGCAATAGACCGGGTTGGCAAACGTATGTTGAATATAGGGCGCAATACTAACCTGAACTAGGGGCACATCCACGATAATCGTACTGCGAGCCGCCAAAGCCGCTGCTCCCGACTGGAGCGCTTGATCCGAGAAACGAATTAGGGATTTGTATTCAAAGTCAGCCGTGGCATAGATCACGCGTCGGACAATTTCATACTCAGATGGCGAAAACGCATGTTGACCAATTTCCTGATCAATCAGGGCCAAACTTTGGGCATCGGTGGTATGCCATTCCATGTGTGACACGATCGCGATCGGCTCCCTAGGGATTAGCTTACAGGTTATACCATTTTTTACCGTTGCTCTAGCCAAGCCCAGGAGTTTGACTGCAATCGTTACTATCCCGACCATGAACGTTGCGCGATCGCCGGGGTCTGGGGCAAATTCGCTACCCTGGGGATGTGCTGCCCCTGGAGCGAGGGTCCTACCCATGAAAAAGCCGTTTCTCATCCTTGCCAGTCTTGCTTGCCTACTGACCCTGCTGGTCAGTTGCCAGGGAGCACGGCTCCATCGAGCGGCAGCCGATCGCGCCGCCGTCGAGAGTTCAGCCGCAACCCCGACGACGATCGCCGCAGCAAACACGACCCGGATTGCGGCCACCTCGGAAACGGCCCCTCCCTACGACGGGTTTCGCTTGGGCCTGCCGATCGCCTGCAAGATGGGTGATCCCTGCTTTGTCCTGCTCTATCCCGATCGTGATCCCGGTCCCGCTGAGGTGGACGTGGGCTGTGGGCGTTTGACCTACGACGGCCATGATGGCACTGACTTTGCCATTCCCGATATGAATACCCGGATCAATGTCGTGGCGGCGGCACCCGGCCGAGTTCTGCGTACCCGTGATGGGGTCGTCGATCGCATGGTTATGGGGGATACCGACAAGGCCGCCCTGGAGGGTACGGAATGCGGTAACGGGATGGTCATCCAACACGCCGACGGCTGGGAAACCCAATATTGCCACCTGCGCCAGGGCAGTGTGTTGGTCAAACCGGGCGATCAGGTCCAGGCAGGCACCCCCTTGGGGCAGGTGGGGATGTCGGGGATGGCCTCCTTCCCCCATGTTCACCTGAGTGTGCGCCACCGGGCGAAAGCGGTTGATCCCTTTGTCGGTCCCGATGCGGGGGCAGGCTGTCAGGTCGATCGGCAACCCCTGTGGCAACCCGCCTTACCCTATCAACCTACGGGCCTCGTTCGGGCTGGCTTTTCGACCCGTCCTCCCGAAATCCCGGAAATCTGGGAAGGGGAATTTAGCGACACACAACTCGCGGCCAATGTCCCCGCCCTGATCTTCTGGGTCCAGTCCTATGGCGTTGAAGCCGGAGATATGGAAGAGATGCGCCTCTGGGACCCCAGTGGCAAGGCCGTGATCAATGAGCAGAAAACCCGCGATCGCTCCAACCGGGTGTACCTCGGCTTTGTGGGTAAACGCGTGCGACCCGAAGCCCCCCTCCAACCCGGCACCTGGCGTGGGGAGTACCGTCTGACTCGGCAAGGCAAGGTCCTGATTGAGGCAAACCGCACCCTAACAGTCACTCGTTAGGGGAGCGTCAGGGGCATCAATTTTAAGAGGATGGCTTCAGCAACGCTCAGATCGAACGAATGAAGTCCGCTCACCCTGAGCCTGTCGAAGGGTCTTGGGGTCGATCCTCAACTCTGAAATTGACGGCTGACCAAGCCCTAAGGCAATCCCCCTTGATCGCCAGTGCCCTGAATTTAAATTTTTCTCCCGAATTTAAATCGTCATCCTGTGCACTTGAATACAGTTCTTCCGGGGGGAGCCGCTAAGGTGTTAGGCATTAATACAGGGTCGAGTTGTTGCTTTTTGTAAAGTTAAGTCACAATTAGCTAACAGCCTGGTTGTCCCGATCTGGCGTACCGATACGCCTAAAGTGTCGCGATCGCGGTTGCGGCTCGTGGCGAGTTCGCCCCCACACTGGCCCATTTTGCCCATATCCATGAGGGAACTGTCGTGTCTCAATCTGTAGCATCAGCATCTCGGCAATTGTCGGCATACCCAGTAGAGCCTCTAGCGGGGCAACTGGCCGAGGAAGCCTTGGTGGCGCAGTTTTTCCAGCGATCGGCGGGGCAGTGGCGATCGGAGCGCCGCTATTACACCCTGCCTGCCGGGGAAACCCAAGAAATTGTCAGTTTGATCCAGGTTCGCTTTTTGCCCCAGGGGAGTGCTGAGTTAATCCACCTAGCGGCATTGCACCACCTCGCAGAGGCCACCCGTTTAGCCTGTGGCGCAGAAGTCACCTGGGAGAGTGCCTTGGCGGTATCGGGACGGCCCCAGTCAGCCGGATCAACCATTTTTGGGGTAGCGGGCAACATTCTGTACCGTGATCGCGGCTTTGCCACCCCAAAACCCGTGACCGCCAGCTTTTACTTCCCCACCCCCGATAGCTTCTGCCTGCGCACCGAGTACAAGGGATCGGTCTTTGAAGAGGAAATCAAACTAATCGGCCAGCAGTACCGCACCCGGCAAACCGTAATTTCCCGATCGGGCGAACAGGTGATGATTGGCCAGTATTTGGAAAAACGGATTGTGTAGGCTCAGTCGCTTGCAGCAATATTACTGAGGCATTTGTGGGGTAGGCATCTTGCCTGCCCAACCAGAGGAAGCTTGTGGGGTAGGTATCTTGCCTGCTTGCCCCAGGGCCTTTGGGGGCATCGGTGTCCCCACTTGCCCGTAGGATGGAAACTGTCATCCATCACACGCAGCAGCTAACGCAAGCGCCATCAAATTGTATGAATTCAGTTGACGATAAGACGATCGTTCGTGACTATTTCAACGCCACCGGGTTTGATCGCTGGCAACGGATCTACGGTGACGGGGAAGTTAATCGGGTTCAGCTTGACATCCGCCGGGGGCACCAGCAAACCGTTGAGCAAGTCCTCACCTGGTTACAGGCCGATGGCAACCTCAAGGAGCTATCGATCTGTGATGCGGGCTGTGGGGTTGGGAGCCTGAGCATTCCCCTCGCTGCCGCTGGGGCACAGGTCTATGCCACCGATATTTCTGAAAAAATGACCACGGAAGCTTGGCAACGAGCCACGGCGATCCTGGACACGATGGATAACCTCAAGTTTGTGGTTCAAGATCTAGAGACCCTGGGCGGGCGATATCATACGGTGATCTGCCTGGATGTGTTGATCCACTATCCCCAGGCACACGCGATCGCCATGCTTGAGCACCTTGCCTCCCTGGCCGAAGCTCGCCTAATCTTCAGCTTTGCGCCCAAAACTTTCTGGCTCAGCATCCTGAAAAAAATTGGTGAATTTTTCCCCGGTCCCAGCAAAACCACCCGTGCCTATCAACACCGCGAAGCCGATCTTGTGCGGGAACTAGCCGCACGAGGTTGGGGCGTCGAACGGAGCGCCATGATCCAAACCCGGTTTTACTTCTCTCGCTTACTGGAAGTCGTGCGAACCTAGTAGATCGACCAGAAAATTCTGCAACGCTTGTAGTGCTGGCTTTAGCCTGAAACGAATGAAGTCGTTACTACGTTCGCGCAGCGTCTCCGCAGGAGAAACGTTGTGAAACTTTATGTTTACTGTACTAGTGATCTGTCAGTCCTCAACTTGAGAGTTGCAGATAAACGCTAAATCCCTCTCCCAGAGCGGGTGAGGGACTTCAATTTTGAGTTTTCAGTTTTGAGTTTTGAATTTTGAGTTTTCAGTTTTGAGTTTTGAATTTTGAATTCCCGGTACGGGTGAGGCTCCCCTGGGCTGGGCACTCAGCATTTGGTTGAACCCGACCTCCCATGCGCTACGATCGTCCCGTTCCGTTGCATTGGCTGGAAAGGGTAGAGAGTAGGGTTATGAGTCAACAAGATAATTTTGCGGGTGGATTTTTGTTAGGCGCGATCGTAGGGGGGACGATCGGGGGCATTCTCGGTGCCGTTCTGGCGGCCAAAATCAGCAACTCGGAGCTGTCGGAAACAGGCAAGCGGGGGGGGGGTAACCTGGACAAAGGGAGAAAATCGCATCTCATGCCCTCAACTCCCCAGGAGATTGAAGCAGCACGACAGGCGCTAGAGATCAAAATTGCCCAGTTAAATGAGGCGATCGATGACGTGCGGTTGCAACTCAGTACGGTCCACAGCAACGGCATCGAGCAACCCGATCGGTTCTCGGATGAGATGTCCTCGCCAAGGGGTGTGAGCGATCGGGCCTAGGGGATTGATCCTGATTCAGAGGCTACCTTGCGGGAACTATCGCTAGGTCAGTGTATTCAATACTCAGCATAAGGGTGCTATCAGTGGCTTAACCGTTGCCAGCCGATCGTTGGGTTCACCGTGCGACGATCGGTCCCTCTCCCGTCTCCCCTGTCCACCGACTCCTCAACGATTCTCCCACTATGGCTTTGCTTCCTATGGTTCCCCTGGCCGGACTGGTGACGACCCTCTTCACCCCGGTTCTACTCAGTGCCCCCTCCCAGGTTGCCCCCTCCCTATTGCCAGCGACCCGACCGCCCTCTCCCCAGCACATTAGCCTAGAATTTCCGTCCGGCCCCCGGCGCAGTGCCCCTCGCAGTACCGCTGGTGGGGGGATTCGCGGCAATCTCCATCCCTGTACGGCCAAGGATGCAACCCCCTTCACAGCCCTTCAGCCGTCGGACCAATTAGCCACGACCACCCTGGGCAATCCCACGCTCTTCGTTTACGTCCCTCCCACAACCGCTACCAAGGCGACGCTGACCCTCAACACCCCAGCGGGGGAAAAACTCTACGAGACGGAGATCACGTTGCCCAACCAAACTGGCGTGATGCGTTTGCCCCTGCCGGAGACGATCGCCCTGGCGACGGACACGATCTATCGTTGGCGGCTGGTGATGATCTGTGGCAGTGACGAGGAAATGCTCCGGGGTCGCCTGCAACGGGTGGAGCTAGCACCAGAGGTGAAGTCGGCGATCGCCACCGCCCAAGGCTTGAAGAAGGCTGAACTCTATGCCCAGTCGGAAGTGTGGCTGGATACCCTGATGACCCTAGCGGCTGCTTACGAGCAACACCAAACCGATTGGCAAGAACTGCTGACCTCCGTGGGCCTGGGCGCGATCGCGGATCAGCCCCTGCTTAACTAGGCGTTCGCGCAGCGTCTCCGCAGGAGAATTGCCCCGCCGATGTGGCAGCGACTTCGCCAAAGTATCTGGGAGTGGCGCGGCGTATGGATCGTCGCCCCCAGCCTCACGGTACTCGTGTTGGGCCTCCGGCTCACGGGGGTGCTTCAGGGCGGGGAATGGGCTGCCTATGACCAGTACCTCCGTTGGCGTCCAGCGGCCCCCCGCGACGATCGCATTGTCATTGTGGGGATTAACGAAGATGATGTGCGTGCCCTGGGGCAAGCGATTATTCCCGACGCGATCTACGCCCAAGTCCTGCGCAGACTCTTGGCTCAGAACCCTCGCCTGATCGCCCTGGATGTGTACCGTGACCAGCCCGTTGAACCGGGGCACCAGGAATTGGTCCAGGTGTTTGAGAGTCACACTAACATTATTGGCATCGAAAAAATGGTGGGCGATCGCAGCCGTGAGGCGGTAGCGGCTCCCCCAGCACTCCAGGCCAAGGGCCAAGTGGCGTTTAATGACCTGTTGTTCGATCGCGATCGGGTGGTGCGCCGTGCCCTGCTCACGCTTCAGGACCCTAACGACGAAACCGTGTTGAGTGTGGGCACCTATGCCGCCCTAGCCTATTTGGCCGCAGCGGGGCTACGTCCGGAATTGGTCGAGGGCACCGACTACTGGCAGATTGGTCCAACGCCGTTTCCGCCCTTGGAAACCAACGATGGTGGCTATGTGCGCGTGGATGCCCAAGGGTACCAGATTTTGCTCAACTACCGGGGACCCACGCCCCAGTTTGCCGTCGTTTCCCTGACGGATGTGCTCGAAGATCGGATTCCTGCCAACTGGGCCAGCGATCGCCTTGTGTTGATTGGGGCCGTGAGTGAAAGCTTCCAGGATTTATTTCTGACCCCCTTTACCCGAACCCCTTCGCAACGGATGCCGGGGGTGGAAATCCACGCCAGTTTGGCGAGTCAAATCCTCAGTACCGCCCTCGACGATCGTCCCTTAATGAAAACCTGGCCAGAGGCGGTGGAAGGGCTATGGATTGCCCTCTGGGCGACGATCGGGGCAATGCTGACCTGGACCCAGCGCTATGCGGGCGGGGTGCGATCGGTGTCCTGGCAAAAGGGGGGCAGTATCTTGCTGGCATCGGTGGTGCTGGTGGGCAGCAGCTACCTGCTGTTCCTGGCGAACTGGTGGGTGCCGATCGTCCCGGCAGCAATGGCCTTTGGCGGGGCCGCGATCGCGATTACGGCCTATATTGCCCGGACGGCTGGGGATATTCGCCAAACCTTTGGCCGCTATCTAAGTGATGAAATTGTGGCCAATTTACTCGAACATCCCGAAGGCTTGAAACTGGGGGGCCAGCGCCGCACGATTACGCTGTTAACCTCAGACCTGCGGGGATTTACGGCCCTCTCCGAACGCCTACCGCCGGAGGAGGTGGTGCGCGTCCTCAATTTTTACCTGGAGGCGATGGCCGATATTATTACCGACTATGGGGGCACGATCGATGAGTTTATGGGGGATGGCATTCTGGTCATGTTTGGGGCACCGACCCAACGGGCGGATGATCCAGAGCGGGCGATCGCCTGTGCGATCGCGATGCAACAGGCCATGCCTCGGATTAATCAACAAATGGCGGCTTGGGGACTGCCGCCCTTATCAATGGGGATTGGCATCAATACGGGTGACGTGGTGGTGGGAAATCTTGGCTCTACCAAGCGGACTAAATATGGCGTAGTCGGCAGTCAGGTTAACCTCACCTATCGGATTGAATCCTATACGACGGGGGGACAAATTTTAATCTCCGAATCGACCTTGGCGTGTGTGCCCGATCGGCTGCGTATTGATGACCAAAAGCAGGTTCAGCCCAAAGGGGTGAAGGACCCGATTCACATCTACGAAATTGGCGGTATTGGCGGCAACTATCAGCTTTTTCTACCGGAAAAAATCGAGGAGGTCTTTTGCCCGCTACCCCAACCCTTGGCCCTGCGCTATACCCTGTTAGAAGGCAAACATGTGGGGGAAAATCAATTTCTGGGGCAATTGGTCAAACTCTCGGCGACGGGGGCCGAAATTCAAGCCCATCCATTCGGTACAGATGGAATGCCGATCGCCCTGACCAACGTTAAGCTCAATTTGCTCGATCCGGACACGCACCAGCCGGGTGATGATATCTACGCCAAGGTTCTCGAAAAAAACGCTCCCCTAGGGCACTACTACGTCCGGTTTACGGCCCAACCGCCGGAGATAGCCCAGTATTTGCAAACCCTCTATCGATCGTGCCAATAAAGGCTTCTGGTAATGACCAGAGCAGGTAATCAACAGCCTAGGTAATGACCATTCCAGTCGGGATTGTGCTGACCTGCGATCGCCTCGCTTTCAGGCAAGCGCTGAGTTCATTGATATCGCAACCCATCGTCTTGGTTTTGCCTGGCTCAGCCCATTACAGACCGAAAACAGCCAAAAGGCACAGAAGCGTCAAGGCCATGAGGGCGATGAGGGTGCCCTGCTCGGCCTGGACCCAGGTGCGTTTGACCATTTGGGTTAAGCGGGCTTGCTCGTCGGGGGAAAACCGGCTGACAAAGGCTGTGGTTTGGTCGGGGGAAAGGGCCTGAACGGCCTCTTGCAACCCCGCGATCGTGACTTGTTGGGTCTGGGAATCAAAAATTTCCTTTTGGCCAACGCCAGTAACGATACCGGCTAGGAGAATGGTGATTAACACAGAACCCACGATCGCGGTGCCTAAGGCTGTGCCTACGTGCTGGACGGTGTGGCTCAGGCTGACGGCAGCTTCTGCGGCTTCGGGTGGGGTTTGGCGGTGGATGGCTGGGGGCATCTGGGCCAGGACTAACCCGACCCCACTCCCCACTACCAACAGACCGGCTAATAAGTCGTTGCCCTGGATGGCTGGGGTCAAGGCTTGATAGAGCATCGCCAGACCGCTGATCATCATGACTAGCCCAAACATCATCCCGTACTTGGGATTGACCCACTGGGCCAAGCTGGGGGCACTCAGGGTTAGGACCAGCACACCGATCGCCCACGGTAGCAAGACCCGTCCACTCGCTAAGGGACTCAACCCCAAGGCCCCCTGCAAAAATACCGGCGTTGTCAGCAAGATCCCGGCCATAATCAGGTGCAAGAGTCCCATTGCGGTTAACCCGGCCAGGAAGGGGCGATGGCGCAGGAGGACAGTGGGCACTAGGGGCGTTTTGCCCAGTTGCGCCTGTTGGTGTTGCCAGAGGCCCAGGATGAGGAAGGAAACCAGTCCTAACCCGATCAAAAAAGGCACGATCGAGAGGCCAAAGGGGGCGACCTCCAGCTCACCCACGAGGAACGGTTGTTTAGCCCACACCCAGCCGTAGTGACTCGCCAAAATCACCCCAAAGAGGGTAAAGGCCAACCCCGTCGCCACCAGCACCATCCCTAGGCCATCGAACGTCTCTCCGCGCCGCCGTTCGGAGGGGGGAAGTAGCCCGACCAGGATAAAAATGGGTAGACCCATCAAGATTTCACTGGCAAAGGCCAAGCGCCAACTAAACTGAGTGGCCAGAAACCCGCCCCAAATGAGTCCGATCGCGACACCCGCCGCTTGTACCCCCCCGATCGCCCCTAGGGCAAGGGTTAACCGCTGGTTTGCAGAATACCGGGTCAGCAAGGCGAGGAGCATGGCTAACATCAGGGCAGTGCCAACCCCCTTAAGCAGGGACCAGCCGACGGCTAGGATTTCCAGGTTGGGGGTGAGGGTGGCGACGAGGGTGCCCAGGATGTAGCAGACTAGGCCCAGGATACACAAACGCCGCATTCCAAAGACATGGCCCAACTTACCGCCCGCGATCGTGCAGGCTGCAATCACCATTGCATACAGGGCCACTGCCGCCTGGACCCCCTGCACCGTTGTATTCAAGTCCGCCACGATCGCGGCGATCGCGATCGTCACGATGGGGATATCCAGCACTAGGACAAAGGTAGCCAAACTCACGATGATGAGCACGCCCCAGGTTTCCAGGAAGGAGGATTGTGATTGCGACATGTTGTTTACCAACCCAACACAGGAAAAGGATATAGCAATCCTAAGTCATTTATGAGAATAGGAAGGGACATAGTGAATCTCTATCAGTAGATATAGGATTAGCTTCTCTCATGAATCATCTGGGATTGCTATATTATCCGTTCTATCGGTTTAAGGTAGGGGATATCCCTGCCCCGTTGCTACCGAATTAGCAATAACCATCAATGGCTTTATCACCTGCCAGTGTGGGCGCAATTTTATTAGCCGGAGGGGCGACCTTTGCCGGAGCCTTGCCGGTCCTCTACTTCCGACGGCTCAATGATTGGTCCATCACCGTCCTGCTGGGGTTTGGTGGTGGGGTAATGCTGGCGGCGACGGCCTTTTCCCTGCTGCTGCCGGGGATAGAGGCGGCGAGTGAACGCTATGGTAGCCGGTTAGCGGTTGCCTTGGTGATCCTGTTGGGGATCGGCTTGGGCAGTTTGCTGCTGGCACTTGTCCACTACGTTGCTCCCCATGAGCATTTCATTAAGGGCGTTGACTGCCAGCGGGCCAGCCGGTTGGCGCGGGTGTGGCTGTTTATTATCGCGATCGCCCTGCATAATTTCCCGGAAGGGTTGGCCGTGGGGGTGAGCTTTGGCAGCGAGGATGTGCAGACGGGGATGTTGACCGCCCTAGGTATTGGCTTGCAGAACTTTCCCGAAGGCTTGATTGTGGCGATGTCGCTGGTAGCCGAGGGTTATACGATCGGCTATACCCTATGGGTGAGCCTGCTGACGGCGACGATCGAGCCGATCGCCAGTTTCCTGGGGTTGGGTATTGTCAGTGTGGCGCAAGCGTCTCTACCCTGGGCCTTAACCTTTGCGGCGGGAGCCATGTTGTTTGTGATTTGCGATGAAATTATCCCAGAGTCGAACCGGCGGGGCCGCGAGAATGAGGGCACGATCGGGATCATTATTGGCTTTACGCTCCTGGTGATCCTCTCGATTTTGTTTGGCGGTTAGCCCCTAGAATAACTATCGTTTCCGCAGATAATCCTGTTGAAAACTACCGTATGCAAATCCTCTCGGTAACCCTCAAAAACTTTAAGTCCCACCGCGATCGTTATCTGGAATTTCAGATGGGGACCAATGCCATTTGTGGCGAAAATGGGGCGGGAAAGACCAGCATTTTGGAAGCGATCGCCTGGACCTTGTTTGATTACAGTAGCTACAACAAGGCCGAACTTGTTCGCAATGGTGCGGCCAGTACCCAAGCGATCGTCACCTTCGTCTCCAGTCAGGATAACCGGACCTATCGGGTGCGGCGCTGTACCAGCAAGGGTTATGCAATTTATGATCCCCAAACGAAAGTCAATCTAGAGATTAAGCGGGTTGATGAGGAAGTGGTGCCGTGGCTTCAGGCCCATCTGGGCGTGCCGACCCATACGAAACTCTCGGATTTATTTGTCAACACGATCGGGATTCCCCAGGGAACGTTTACGGTTGATTTTCTGAAAACCGCTGAACAGCGTAAGCGCGTTTTTGATCCCATCCTCAAGGTTGAAGAATACAAAAAGGTCTACAAGGAGAGTCTGCGTTTAGAAAATTATGCGAAGGCCCGGGTGGCTGATCTGGAAAGAACGATCGCGGATCTGGAAGTGCGTCTGAGTGATTGGGAAACTCTCCAGGATGCCCATGCCCAGTGTACGGCAGAGATCCAGCAGGATGAGCAGGCGCTTCAGACCTTAACCGAGCAATTGGCTGAATTAACCCAGCAGCTAACGGCCCTACAAGCTGAAGCCAAAACCCTGCAAGACTATAGCGAACGCCTGCAACAATTAGCCACCCAAATTGCCAGCCAAACCCAAATTCAGCAGACCCATCACCAACTGCTCATGAAGGCGCAAATGGCAGCAAAGCTATGTCAAAACAATCAGGTGAGCTACGATACCTACCAGGCAGCGGAGCAAGCCTTAAAAGCCCTGGCGCAACAGCAGAAACAGGTGCAGTCTTTGCAAAAACAACGCGAGGCTTGTCAGCAACAAATCCACCAATTAGCTGTACAGTTGGCCGAATCCCAAAGCCAGATGCAACGTTTGGCAACCCTGGAACAGGAGCTACAGGCATTAACCCCGCTCCTCCAGCAGCAACAGGCGTTAGAAACTGAACTCGCCGAGTCCGATCGCCAGCTACAAACCTTCTTGGCCGCTCGCAGCGATCGCCAACTGCTCAGTCGGCAATACCAAGAACACCAGGCCCGCCTCCAGCAGGTCACAACCCTGTGCGATCGCCTGCAAGCCTTGGCCCCGATCGTGGCGGCAATCCCCGATCTGGAGGCTCAGGTTGAACGCTATCAAACCCAGCTAGCCCGCCTGGGAGCCGCCCAACAGTTTGAGCAGGAACTCCACACCCTGCTGGCCTGGGGAGAAACGGAACGCGATCGCTTCATTGCTCAAGTCGCCTCGCTCCAGACCGCCTTCCAGACCGCCGCCCCCGCCACCCAACTAGATCCGCAACTGAGGGATCAGGTCCTCGCGACCCTGGCCACGGGACAGGCCCTCAGTGAGGATTTACTCCGGCAATTAGCCCAAATTTATACCGATCTCCAGCGCCAAATGAGTCCGCAACAGTTACAGGCTGACTTAACTACGGCGCAACAAACCTTAAGCCAAGCCTACGATCGCCGTGCCCAGTTCCAAACCCTGCCCGACCAGCAAGCGCAACAAACCCAATTGCAAACGACATTGCAACACCTGGCCGCCCGCCTCGCCGAGTTGGATGAACAGCTTGCCCAGGAAGGGGACTGCCAGCAACGGCGCGATCGCCTACTCCTGGAACTGCAAGCGCTGAATGATCCCCGTGGGCGCATGGCCCTGCGACAACAGGAATTGCAACACCGAGAGGCGATCGCCCAAACCTATGCCCAACAGCAAGCCCAACAAGCCCCCCTCACCCAAATGCTGGCGACCCTGGACCAGGAGTTGGCGACTTTTGCGGATCTGGACGATCGGATTGAACAGCAAACCCAGATTAAACAAGCCTATCAAGCGGGCTATCTCCTGTTTATCGAAAATAAGCAAGATGCTGAACGGCAGGCTGAATACCAGGCCACCTACGCGGCCACCCGTGCCCAACTGCAAGCGCTACAGGCCCAACAGGCGGACCTACAAGCCACCTACGATCGCCTGCGGAGCCGCCATGATGCCTCCCGGTTACAGCAATTGGAACAGGCCATTGCCCAGGCCAACGATCGCAAAAACCAACTTCTGGGAGGACTGCCTGCCAAGCGGGCCAATCTTCAGCGGCTAGCAGTTGAACTGGAACGGCGCACGGCGATCGCGGCCCAACGGCATCAGGCGCAACAGGAGCTTGCCCAACGGCACCGCATTCGCCAATTTATTACCGATGCCCGTCAGGTCTATAATCTGGCTGGCCCTCGGATTACCCAATATTATTTAGCCGAAATTTCCCGTGAGGCCGATCGGCTGTTCCGGGAACTCCTCAATCGGGAAAATGTGGCCCTAGAGTGGACCCCTGACTACGAAATTCGGGTTCAGGAATCCGGCCATTGGCGTAGCTTCAAAAGCCTTTCCGGCGGGGAGCAAATGTGCGCCGCCCTAGCGGTTCGCCTCGCGTTGTTACGGACCCTGGCGGAGATTGATGTGGCTTTTTTTGACGAACCCACGACCAACATGGATCGTCAGCGTCGCCAACAACTAGCCGAGGCCCTGGCGAATCTTCGCAGTTTTCGCCAGCTATTTGTGATCAGCCATGATGATACCTTTGAAAACCTAACGGAAAATGTGATTCGCATTCAGCGCGAAGCCTAGTCGATTTCCTGTTGGGAACGCTGCGCGAACGAAAAGAAAATTCTGTAAGGTTTGTCGTGCGGGCTTTAGCTTGCAACAACTAAATTTGACGCGCCCGCTGGTGGAGAACTGTCCCCATCAGCGACAATAGGGGTATAGCTAGCAAAGTATGATCAAAACCTAGCGGGGTGCCTACCGCCCGTGTTTCAAGAACTTTAGCAAGGTCCCGCAGGAGGTAATTATGCTTACCCGATACGCCTTTGGTGTCGCGAAGCTATCACTGGGGTTTGGCGTTGGCATAGTGTCGGGGTTGGTCTTCGCTGCCGTTATGAGTCGTCCGGCGGTGGCCCAATCGGAAGTTTGCGTGAGTCAACCGGGAGGTGCCCTGGCGAACCTGGGGCCACAGAATTTGCTGCGGGAGGTGGCCTGCCCAGCGGGGGTTTCCGGACGGTGTTGGGTGCCCGGTCCCAACTGGTCCCAGTACAGCGCCCTCAGTCCCAGTCAGGCGGGTCTGTGTGAGGCGATCGCGCCGCCGTTAGCGGTGTGCCAAGTCGAAGGCAATACGGCCCTCTGCACCCCACCCCCCTCGGTCTTGGGGGGAACCAGTGCCAACCCGATCGTCCCGGCCACCAATCCGCTTCTGTTCTTTGTGCGCAGTCCCGACTGGGTGGGCAAGTGGTGGGTGCAAAGCCAGTGGCAAGGCTATCCCGATCGGGGATCGCGTTGGGAGTTTGCGGTTGTCCAAACCCCGACCGGTTCGGGTTGCATTGTGCAAATGCGGGGGGGCGATAATATCCCCTGTTTAGTGGCCGGAGATGTATTGACGTGGCGCGGCACGATGGAAGGTGAATTGATGGATGTGCGTCTTACCCGGCAGGGCAGCACAATTCAAGGGGAGTTTATCGGCACGAGCCTGACCAGCGGGCAGAACGCCTTGGGGGGTAGAGTGACGGGCACGCTCCAGGGAGGACCCCAAGCGCGACTAACCGATCCGCTGCCCCGCTCCGTGGTGCGTCCGAATCCCCCGGCTCCTAATCTTCCGGTGTATGTGGTGCCCTAAGGCTGGGTCATGAGGCTGATCCCGATTGCGATCGTCCCGACCCCGATCGCCCGGTCTATAACATTTCTTCAGTAATCGCCGACATTCCGATTAAGTTACGCCGGGAGTCGTGCCGATCGGGGATCGATACGTTACCCTTTAGCTGAAACCTGAGCGCTGGTGCCGATGGCCCTTTGCCCCTAGGGGCGCACCTATTCTCCTGCGGAGACGCTGGCGCGAAGGGGAGAGGTGCTGCGTGTGGTGTGAGAAGGGATGTTCGAACGACATACGCCATATCTGCCATCCATCCCTGAGTTGGCGCAGGCGGGGGACTGCTGGGCGATCGCCCACTGGATGAACAGTTCCCTGATTCCCCAGGGGATGTATTTGGAAATAGAGGTCACTCCGGCACTCTATCTAGAGATTGCTGTGTATTTCCAGGTGTCCATGCCCCGGGAACTTTGCCTGAGTTTGCATCGCTATCTTGTGCGGTTCATCTGTGACCAGTTGGTGGCTCTGAATTTAGATCTGGTGCAGGGCATTCGTGTGGTGGCCCGCATCGATGGCCAAGCGAAAATCCTCTGGAGGCAAACAGTCCGATTCCGGCATCCCACTGCACCGCGATCGCCGCGATCGCCCGCTGGTCCTCCCCCTGGCTATGCCCCCAGTTACGCTCCACCCGCCACCGTTCCCCAGGCATTCCGGGCCACGGCAACTCCCCCCACGGCCCCCCGCTATCCCCCTTCCCGGAAGACCGCCTCCCGTCCACGTCCGCCCGGTTCGCGCCTGCCCCGGAGCCGGTTCTCCCAATTACTGCGGTTTTGCGTGGTGATCCTATTGTTCGTGGGCAGCTTTGCCTTTGGCTACTGGCTGGTCTATGCCCATATGCTCAACCCCGATCTGCCTAAACCTAAGGCGCAAGCGGCTACGAATCAGGTGTGCCCCGTCCCGACAACGATCGCGCCCACGGCAGCCCCTAAGTTTGAGGCCGATGAAAATTGGCAAACCTTACCGGAGGGGGTGGAGCGGACCGTCACAGTCAACTTGGATATTCGCCCCCTGCCGGGGGCACTGGATCAAGTACCGGTTTTCAACAGCAACAGTCCGGAGATGGTCCAAACCGAGGGGATTATGCTCTCCACGTTTCCCCCAGACAAAATGCGCGATCCGGCAGCCCACCTGAACCATGCCTTTGACGGGCGGTTTGATATCTTTTCCCATCACATTGCCAAGACCACCGATCCCCAGGACACGCGCACCCTGTTTCAGGGCATTATGCTCCATAATCCGGGCGACCAACCGGTGACGATCGAACTCTTCCAAGCAGCAACCTATTTAACGGGGACGGATGCGGGCTTTGTGGAGTTGCCCGCCCAGGTGGACAATGCTGCCGGGGATGTCTTTTCCGGTCCGGGGAGCCGCATGACGACCGAAATCCTCAAGGGCAATCGTCAGGATCTTTTCCCGGCTACCCTCACCCTCGCGCCCAAACAAAGCCAAATGCTCCTGAGCTTACCGTTGCCGACGGGGCATGGGGAACTGGTGCCCACCTCCAACGCCCGATCGACCCTGGTGCGGCTCTGGAGTGGGGGACCGGTGTATGTGGCCGATCTGGCCATGTTTGCCCGCAAGCACACCGATGGCAGTGAACGATCGCCCACCCTGGAGGAATGGCAATCTCTCTTGAAGGGGGGCTGTTTAGCTGGTCCACGGGATCTGCCGCCCACCGATCCGGAACATACGATCGGACCTATTATCTATGGTCGCGTGGCGGGGGTTTCCCAAGGTTCCCAGTGGCAGGCCACACTCACCGATAGTCCGGAAAGTGCGACGCTAACCTTACCCAAACCGGGCAAACCGATCGCCTATGGCCTCAGCACCCTACCCCAGGGCACCTTCGGGACGGGCCAAATCCAAAGCGCTCCCCTGCTTGCTCGTTATCCCGACACCGCCCACCTGTCCCACGGCAACTACGCGGTCCAGTACAGCCTAACGGTGCCCCTGCACAATGCCAGTCGGGCGACGCGATCGGTCACCCTGGCGATCCAAACGCCGGTGAAGGAAGATCTGCCCAACACCACCAGCCTCAAGTTTTTTGATCCCCCCCCCGATCGGGTCTTTTTCCGGGGGACTGTGCGGGTTCGCTATGAGGATGACGATGGTAAACCCCAAACCCAATATCTGCACTTGGCCCAGCGACGCGGCGAACAAGGCGATCCGCTTGTGACCCTCACCCTGCCCGCCGATGGCAAACGCTCGGTCCAATTGGATTTTCTCTATCCGCCCGATGCGGTCCCGCCACAGGTGCTAACGATCGCGACGGAATAGAGGGTTTGAGTTTTGATGGGAGATAGGCGATAGGAAACAGGAGAGATGTTTCTAATTAACAACCGGTTGGCGATTCAGGTAGGACAGTGACCAGTCAGCAAGATTAGGCCACTGTCCCCCTTAAATCGTGCGTCATTCCAAAGACTACGTTCGGCATCGACAAGCGTCATTAAACCAAGCAATTGTGGAAAAATTGTGGACTCTCCGCTAATTTGCTGGGGGGTTGAGCAACATTTAGTACTACTAGTACTACCCGTCCTACGGGTGCCAGGGGCGCCAAGCGTCAGTACCAGGTTGCAACGGGTTCGTCGTAACGACTTGAGTCGTTTAACTTTGGGGCTGGGCCGGTGTTAGCGCCCCGATCGTGGCGAGGAGTTCCCGTTCAAAGGCCACCTGGGCACGGTTGGTACGGCCCCCCACATACAGGCGATCGCCCTGCTGTAAGGCCCAAATTTGGGAATGGGAGACATAGCTCATCACCACCCCCAGCATGAGCAGCCCAAACCCGGCATACACCAAGGGAATCCCCGGATCGGCTTTGATTTGCAGCCCGGTACTGCCCAGCAGATCGACGATCGCGAGGGTCACCCCCTCCACCTGGGTGGACATTCCCGTGCGCACGGTGGCCACGAGCTTACCCGCTGAGTCATAGACCAGGAGCATTCCCTGGAGGTCCTTGGCGATCAGGGAAATCCCGGCACTCAAGTCGGGCTTAATGGGAACCCACGTGCCCCACAGGCGACCCTGCCCACCCGTATCGAGGGGAGCCATCGGCAACTGGAGGGTGGGGCTATTGTTGACCCGAACTTGTACCGCTGCGATCGCCCAGTCGGCCTGGTAAAGGGTGACCCCCTGATACCGCAGGGGTTGGTTGACGTGGATGGTCTCCCGTTTGACCTCTTGTTGCTGGGCATTGAGAACTGAGAGATCGGAGTAAAACTGATCGATCGTGCCGTCGGGGGTGTAGTCAATCCAAAAGCGGTTGACATGGACGGACCAATCCTGGGGGATCTGGGCGGCTGACCACGGTCCAGCACTGAGAATATTGTGAATCTGGAAGGTTGTGCCCGTGGGCACCATCTCCTGGGCCATAAACCCGGTCATGGCTCCCCAAATGGACCCTGCCAAAATCAGGAGCATACTGGCGTGGACGACGATCGGGCCAATGCGGCCCACAATTCCCTTGCGGGCATAGAGGGTATTGTCGGCGGTAAACACCCGATAGCGGTTGGCTCGCAGGAGCGGCGCGAGTTGGTTGAGATCGGTGGCGGTGACTTCGGTACTCAGGGCGAGTTTTTCAAACTGGCGGGGCTGTTGATAAAACTGCCAATGGCGGGCGGCCTTCAGGGCGGGCAACTGGCGGGTAAAGGTACAGGCCGTGAGGCTGGCCCCAAACAGGATCAGCAGCGAGAGGAACCACCAAGTTCGGTACACATGATCGAGACCGATCGCCAAAATCAGTTTCCCGCTCAGGAAGCCAAACAGGGCCGGATCTTCCGGATAGTTCGCCTGGTAAAAGTCTACGGACTGGCCTTGCTCGATCACCGTGCCCGACATACTGAACAGGGCAATCACTAGGAGGAGAACGATCGCCAAGCGTAAATCCGCCAGGAGCGGCAGTAATTCCTGCTGCCAAAACCGTTGCAGGGGGGTGAATACAGTGGTCAGCTTGGGCGGGAAAAAGTCTTTAGCAGTCATAGCAATGGATGAACAGGCGCGATCGGCAGCAACTCTAGCCTAATCCTAACTGGCCTCCAGTGCCCGACGGCTTGCAACGGTGAGTCGTTCCCGACGTTCCCAGCCAGGGCTGCTCCAAGGGGACGGGATTCGGTATAATGGGAAAGCTACAAGGGCGGGTGGCGGAATTGGTAGACGCACTACACTCAAAATGTAGCGACTTCGGTCATGCGAGTTCGAGCCTCGCCCCGCCCATAAACCTAAAAGCCTTGCCAGGTAAGGAATATAGCCGTTAGGATAAGTTGAGAATTCTTAACTTAACGCTATCCGAAGCCTTGCGATTGAAGATTCTGCCGATGATTTTGGCTATGAAGGATCGTGCAAGGGTAAGTAAAGCGACGGCGACCCAATCCCGTGCAGTCCAATCCTGTAGGTCAAGCGGCTCTGTCGGTGTCGGAGCGTCTCAGGACAAGTGACGGCTGCGACAGCAGCGGTGCCGTGACCACCAGATTGATCGTGCCTTCCAGCAGTAACCCACCCGTTCGGTGGTAATCGTAGCGTTGTTTCAGACGATCGATGCTGAGTTGCTCTTGAGCCGTTAGCGGCGGCAGATCCGCAGTCCATTCGGTGAAGAAGTCATCACTGAGAGCCTGCACCAGTCCTAAACGCTGTTGCACCTCTTTCAGGGTCGTAATAACTTCTCTGACTCCGGTGTTCGTAACCACGGCGTGTCGGTTGCAGCGATCGCTTGAGCAGGGGGCGCTCCCATTGTAGGGGGGAGTAGGGAGATGCGTTACAATCACAGTACATCACCTCACCGAAGGAGGTTTATATCCATGTCTCGACAACTGAAGCGGTGGGAGTCGCCCCGTCAGGAAGGGCGCAACCACAAGGGACGCGGTGGCTCGGCCCGTCAGCGCCAGTACCGCAAGCAAATGCAACACCTGCGCCAAAAACTCAAGAATAACCAAAGCCACGGGGAGGGATCACACGATGCCTCCCTTTATTTTTGTTGAGATTATGCTTGCTGAGATTATGCTTGCTGAGATTATTCTTGTTGAAATTCCCCAAGTAGCCCAGAAGTCGTTCGTTAATCCGCATAGGGTTGAAGGGGCAAGGTATTGCGCAGGGTAATCAGTTCGTCCCGGTGGGCCACGATCGTCACCACACTCTTTTGCCCTGCTGTCACCGAGCTAGAGGACTCAACCCGTACCTGTACCTGCTCCGGACGACCGGCGTTTTGCCAATAAAACCCACCGGCGATCGGGGCCAACAACACCAACCCCCACCACAGCAGTCCCACCTGGGGCAACACGATCGACAGCACCAACGCCAAACAGAGCAGGCCGATCGCGGCCAACAACGACAAAAAGATGGCCAACCCCAAACTGGGGGCAACCACCCCGCTAAAGGTCACCTGCTTCTGTTCCGGATCTAACTGGACAATCCGATAGGCCCGTTCCCGGAAATAGTCTTCTAGCTGGGTGAGAAGAGCCGCTTCCGGTTGGGACGACAGGAGGGTTTCCGCTTCCGTGCGATCTTTAACTGAGGCGCGAATAAAGAAAAATAGCCCGATCGCCATCAGTAGCGTCAAAAACAAGGTGGAAGCCAGGGGGGTAATCGTCATCATGCGGGGGGTGCTCCATCAGTTGCGCCATGTGTGTCCCTATCTGCATCCTATAATTAGTTGCAAATAGTTGCAAATCTTTACAAATGATTGGGGAACGGCAATGGGGAGTATGAACCGCGAAAAGCTGGTGGCGATCGTCACAGGGGTGATTTCCGTGGGGTTAGCGATCGCCTATTTGGTGTTGGTGCAGTTGCTTGACCTGCGGGGGGAGATGCTGCCCGCGCCGCTGGAATCCCTGGGCTTGTTGCTCCGGGGGCAATGGTCAGGCTGGCACTCTCTGGCTGATATCGTAAAGCTGATATCGTAAAGCTGGTATCGTAAGGCTGATCAGAGTCCCTCTATCGCGATCGCGGGTCTCGTGTTAAAACTATTGCCTTAGGCGCTCGTCGCATCGGTCTGCACCTCCCATCAGCGGCAGCAAGCAGGAGATCTTTAGATATGCAACTGACCCCCCAGGAAAAGGATAAATTACTCATCTTCACCGCTGCCCTCCTCGCTGAACGTCGGAAAGCACGGGGGCTGAAACTTAATTACCCAGAGGCGGTGGCCTACCTGTCGGCGGCGATCCTGGAGGGGGCACGGGAAGGGCGATCGGTGGCCGATCTCATGACCTATGGCACCACCCTGTTGACGCGCGACGAGGTGATGGATGGGATTGCGGAAATGCTGCCGGAGGTGCAGGTGGAAGCCACTTTCCCCGATGGCACCAAGCTCGTTACAGTTCACAACCCCATCCGTTAGTTCCTGCCTTGCGCTCAGCGGCTTTTGTTTTTCGAGCTTTTTCGAGCTTTTTCGAGCTAACAATATTGCATAGGCAGAGACATCATGAGTGTTATTTATGAGTTGGAACATACGACGACCTATCGGTATCGTAAGCCGGTAACCTTTGGGGAACATCGGGCGATTTTTCTGCCCACAGTTGGCTTTGTTGGACGGATTCTCGACTATGCTTTGGAAACAAATATTCCCGCAAAAGTCCGCTGGATGATGGATACCCTGTCCAATAATGTGGCGCTGATTAACTTTAGTGAACCGGCTGCGGAACTACAGGTAACCTATCGCCTGCGGGGCGAACATTTTGGCGTGCCCTCAAGCGTAGATTTCCCCCTGGATGAACGGGCTAAGGAAGTACCGGTGCAATATACGCCCGATGAGTGGTTGGATTTGTCGGCGTTTATGCGGCCCCACGCGGAAGATCCCGATGGCAGTGTTGCGACTTGGGCGAAGGCATTTGTGATCGGCGATCAGGATGTGACGCTGGATGTGTTGCAGCGCATGATGGATAAGATTTGGAATACGTTGACCTATCAGGCACGGGAAGCGGAGGGAACGCAGTCGCCAGGGGAGACCCTGCGTCTGGGCAGCGGGACCTGCCGGGATTATGCCTGGTTGATGATTGAGGCGTTGCGGCGGTTAGGATTTGCCTGCCGCTTTGTCAGTGGCTATCTCTATGATGAGGCCCTGGATGGCGGTGAGGTCGGGATGTTGGGATCTGGGGCAACCCACGCCTGGTTACAGGTCTATTTACCCGGTGCCGGTTGGCAAACCTATGACCCAACCAACCGACTGACGGGGGGATTTGATTTAGTGCGGGTTGCGATCGCGCGGCACCCAGGCCAGGTGATGCCCCTGTCGGGTTCCTGGTTTGGGGATGTGGGGGATTATCTGGGAATGGAGGTGGCGGTATCGCTGCGGAAGCTGGGCACGTTGCCGGAGTTTGAGGCGTAGGGACGGGCAATTGGGACAGGCAGTCGGGACGGGGGAAGAGTCAAGACCGGTGGGAGCCGTTACGATATAATTTTCTGGGAGTTAATTTACATTTCTTAATTTTTTACCCGCCGACAAGGTGGGCAACCGGGAGGCAAACGGCGAATATCCCCTGCTGGCTAGGGAGACGCAAGGTTCTGTGTCTTTTCCTCGGCTTCCCACCCATTTTGGGCGTATTGATATCTATAGATAAACCCTATAGAAGCCCGATCAGCTGGCTACCCATACTAAACTGGCTACCAATACTTAATAACTCCCGCTCTCATTCACTCTATTGCGCTAGGGGGTAGACCCGTGACTCTTCAAACTGAACCGCGCTCCGTACCAACTCAACCGGCGAATGACACCGAGCCGTTTGGCGCTATCGATCGCCAGATGATTGTGATTCTGGACTTTGGGTCCCAGTATTCGGAACTGATTGCCCGTCGCATTCGCGAAACCCAGGTCTATTCAGAAGTTCTCCCCTACCGCACGACAGCAGAGCAGCTTCAGCAGCTAGCGCCCAAGGGAATTATCCTCTCCGGTGGTCCGAATTCGGTCTATGACGACCATGCACCCCAGTGCGATCGCGCGATTTGGGAGTTGGGGATTCCGGTGCTGGGGGTGTGCTACGGGATGCAGTTGATGGTGCAACACCTGGGGGGGGTTGTGGAACGGGCCGATCGCGGCGAGTATGGCAAGGCGGCACTCTATATTGACGATCCCACGGACCTGCTGACCAATGTGGAAAACGGCACAACGATGTGGATGAGTCATGGCGACTCGGTGACGGAATTGCCCACGGGGTTTGAGCGCTTGGCCCACACGGAGAATACGCCCTGGGCGGCAGTGGCCCACCATGAACGGAAGCTCTATGGGGTGCAGTTTCACCCGGAGGTGGTGCATTCGATCGGCGGGCTGGCCCTGATTCGTAATTTTGTCTATCACATCTGCGACTGCGAACCCACTTGGACAACGGAAGCCTTTGTGGAAGAAGCGGTGCGTGAGATTCGGGCGAAGGTGGGGGATAAACGGGTGTTATTAGCCCTATCGGGGGGCGTGGATTCCTCAACGTTGGCCTTTTTACTCCACCAAGCGATCGGGGATCAACTGACCTGTGTGTTCATCGACCAGGGCTTTATGCGCAAGTACGAGCCGGAACGGTTGGTGAAGTTGTTTGAGGAGCAGTTCCATATTCCGGTGGAGTATGTGAATGCGCGCGATCGCTTCCTGGCGGCCATTGCGGGGGTAACGGACCCGGAGGAAAAACGCAAGCGCATCGGTCATGCCTTTATCCGCGCCTTTGAGGAGGAATCGCGGCGGCTAGGTCCCTTTGATTACCTGGCCCAGGGCACGCTCTACCCGGATGTGATCGAGTCGGCGGATACGAATATTGACCCGCAAACGGGGGAGCGGGTGGCGGTGAAGATCAAGAGTCACCACAACGTGGGTGGCCTGCCCAAGGATCTGCGGTTTAAGCTGATCGAACCCCTGCGCAAGCTGTTTAAGGATGAGGTGCGCAAGGTGGGGGCGTCGATCGGGCTACCCCTGGAAATTGTCCAACGCCATCCTTTCCCCGGTCCTGGGTTGGCGATTCGCATCCTAGGTGAGGTGACGGCGGAACGACTGGATATCCTGCGGGATGCGGACCTGATTGTGCGCCAGGAGATCAACCGTCAGGGGCTATATGCGGAAATCTGGCAGGCGTTTGCGGTGTTGTTGCCGATTCGCAGTGTCGGGGTGATGGGGGATCAGCGCACCTATGCCCACCCGATCGTTTTGCGGATTGTCACGAGCGAGGATGGCATGACGGCAGATTGGGTGCGGGTGCCCTACGATTTCCTGGAAACGGTATCGAACCGGATTGTCAACGAGGTGCCGGGGGTGAATCGCGTGGTCTACGACATTACCTCGAAACCCCCTGGAACGATCGAGTGGGAATAGCCGGTTAAATGCGGTAGACCGGTTAGCGAGGGGGAAGGGGCGATCGGAGTGTTGCGTTCTAGTGGCCTGTCATCCCTAAAATGGCAGATTGTAGATTGGGGGTGAGTTTGTGAGACCCAATATGTTTACTAACTTTTTTGGGGGCGTACTGGGTTGAAGTTAACCCACCAAGTCAACCTTGACAGGCTACTGCGAACTCTTCCCTTTTGCGCTAAACCCTATTGTTTGCTCATGGAATGGTCTAAGCACTTCCCAGAATCTTGCCCGCCAGATGATGCTGAGTGTAAATCAATGCAAGTTTATAGATTTTTAGAGGATAATCAAATCAAACCAGAACATTTCTTGACAGTACGTGAAATATCTCCTCATATCTCCTCATATCTCCTCATATCTCCTCATAGGAAGTTTCCGGAAACAGAGAAGGAGTGCTGTGCCTATAGTTTATCGGTTTTATCAATAGAGAGAATAGATCAATAGAGAGAATAGAGAGGAAGTAATCAGACTTCAAAGGACAGTTCCATGATGGAGAAGACCAGCAGCGGTAGGACAATTAGAAGAAACTTCAGGTAAGATAAAGCATACCCCATCTTTTGGTACTAATAACTCACACCATAGCTGGTGGGTTCCAAGAGATGTAAAGCCTCGGATTCTATTTCATGAGACTATTGAACCACTTCTGTCGATCAGTTTCTTAGAGCAGTAAGCCTCCTCTTTATGACGTTAAACTCTAAAGATTTGAACTAAGAAATATACACATAAGTTACACATACATAATTTAAGATTCTGTAAAATTAGAAAGGAAGATGTCGTCTCCCTATGGAAAGTTATCGAGCCTATAGTCTGAGAGGGATAGGGCATGGTTTGCTGATTTTCCTGCGGTTGTGATCCAGCTAATCTGGTTTATAAACTTGAACACTTTCTTGCTCATTGGGATCGTTCCGCGCCACTAATGCAATCGCCTCTTCCGTATCACTTAAATTGACCGGTTGATGGGGCACCCCTGCCGGAATGAAAATGAAATCTCCCGACTGGTTAATGACGGACTTAGCTAGGTTTTTACCATAAAAAGTTTGCACATTGCCCTTCAGAAGATAGATCGCGGTTTCAAAACCATCATGGAAATGCGGTTCGGCCTTGGCAGATGGGGGGATCGTCACCACATTCATCGATATTCCGGTTGAACCCGCCGTTTTTTCCGAAATACCTACATAATTGGGCAGTCTTTGCACCGTGTCGATCGCTGTTGTCGGTCTGACGGTGACAATATCTTGATCAAAGTTCATGGGAATTCCTCATGGTATTGATGACTGATCAGGATAGATCTTCCCCTCCCTGCTGGCTCTTCTGGTCATATGGTGATAAGTCTAGCTTATAGCCTGTAACCTGGTCAGGGCAAGCCTTTCAAACACTTGACACAGCAAAAATTTTATGCGTCCCGTTATTTCCACCACGAAACCAGAAGAGCCTCCCTGCTTTGCGTAATCCCTGCTTTGCGTCAGTTGATAGGGGAAAGCGAAAAGTCCAGAGAGCGATCGGGATAACGACTAAAGTCGTTACTACAAACCAAGGTAGATTGATCTCTGGATACCCCAACATCAAAGTTTGTAGTAGATCGGGATAACGACTAAAGTCGTTACTACAAGCCAAGGTAGATCGGTTATTGTGGTTTTAATCGCAATCCCTCCTTTGCCAACTGTCCCCCGCGTTAGCGCGGGCGATTCACGTGACGCAGAATGACGATCGAGCGTTCACCCACGGGAATTGGCTTATCCTCACGATAATGGCGACCTACTTGTGGGAAATGGGCCAGGTTGGTATCAATCTGAATCACCCATTCCCGCCCCTGAAGGTTAGCCGGTAGGGTAAAGTCGATCGCCTCGTAGTGGGCATTGAAACAAATGTAGAAATTCTCATCGATCACCCGTTCACCCTGGGGTCCCGGTGCGGCAATTTCTTCGCCATTGAGGAAAATCCCGATCGCCCTAGCAAACCCGATTTGCCACTGCTCCTCGGTCATCTCATCGCCGTTGGGATTAAACCAGGCAATATCTTCCACCCCGGTGCCGTGGATCGCCCGTCCCTGGAACCACCGCCGCTGCCGGAACACCGGATGCTGCCGCCGGAAATAGACCAATTGGCGGGCAAAGTCGAGCAGGCTGACGTTTTCATCCTTTAGGTCCCAGTTGAGCCAGGAGATCTCGTTGTCTTGGCAGTAGGCGTTGTTATTGCCCTGCTGGGTTCGCCCCATTTCGTCGCCCCCCAGGATCATCGGCACCCCCTGGGAGAGGAGCAGCGTTACCAGGAAATTGCGTTGTTGGCGACGGCGGAGTTTCAGCACATCGGGGTTATCAGTTTCCCCCTCATCGATCTCCTCCTCGCCACAGTTCCAGGAGCGGTTATAGCTTTCGCCATCTAGGTTGTCTTCGCCGTTGGCCTCGTTATGCTTTTCGTTGTAGCTGACGAGATCATTGAGTGTAAAGCCATCGTGGGCGGTGATGAAGTTAATACTGGCACTGGGACTGCGGCCATTGCTTTGGTAAAGGTCGGAACTGCCGGTAAAGCGATAGGCAAATTCCGCCAGGGTTTGATCTTCGCCGCGCCAGAAATCCCGCACTGTGTCCCGATAGCGTCCGTTCCACTCTGACCACAGGGGCGGGAAGTTGCCCACCTGATAGCCCCCTTCGCCCACATCCCAGGGTTCGGCAATCAGCTTCACATTGGAGATCACCGGGTCCTGGTGCACAATGTCGAAGAACGCCGCCAGACTATCCACTTCATAAAGTTCCCGTGCCAGTGCCGATGCTAGGTCAAAGCGGAACCCATCGACATGCATCTCCAGTACCCAATAGCGCAGGCTATCCATGATCAGCTTTAGGATCTGGGGATGGCGCACGTTGAGGGAGTTGCCGCAACCGGTGAAGTCCATGTAGTAGCGGAGGTCGTCTTCTACCAGGCGGTAGTAGGTGGCATTATCAATCCCCCGGAAGGAGAAGGTGGGTCCTAGGTGATTGCCCTCGCCCGTATGGTTGTAGACTACATCCAGGATCACCTCAATGCCCGCCTGGTGCAGCGCCTTTACCATCTGCTTAAACTCCACCACCTGCTGGCCTTGGCAACCACTCGCGCTGTAGCCGGAGTAGGGGGCCATATAGTTCAAAGAGTCATAGCCCCAGTAGCTACTGAGACCCTTGCTGAGGAGGTGGCCAGGATAGGCGAGGAAGTGGTGGACGGGCAGGAGTTCGATCGCGGTAATGCCCAGGGATTGCAAGTGGGAGATCGCAGCGGGATGGGCCAGTCCGGCATAGGTGCCCCGCAGGTGTTTGGGAATATCGGGGTGAAGTTTGGTGAAGCCCCGCACGTGGGTTTCGTAGATGACGGTTTCGTGCCAGGGGGTTTGCAGCCGCCGATCGCCCTGCCAGTCAAACCCCTCATCAATGACGATCCCCTTCGGGACCATGTGGGCATCGTCCGCCTCGGAAAAGGTGAGGTCCTGGTCCGGATCATCATCCCAGAGGTAACCAAAGAGTTCTGGCCCATGTCCCAGATCGCCATCCAGGGCCTTGGCGTAGGGATCAATCAGCAGCTTATTGTGGTTGAAGCGATGGCCTTCTTCCGGTTCATAGGGACCATAGACACGGTAGCCATAGCGTTGGCCAGGACCAACACCGGGGACATAACCATGCCACACAAAGTTGCTGCACTCCGTCAGGGGCACACGGGTTTCGCGTCCCTGCGCATCAAATAGGCAGAGAACGACCCCGTCCGCATTTTCAGAGAAGAGGGCGAAGTTGGTGCCCTTACCATCCCAGGACGCTCCTAGGGGGTAGGGTTTTCCGGGCCAGATTGGGTGATACATACGGTCATTGTAAGGCGGTAAAGATCATCGGGGGGGAGCCATCGTTTATTAAGTTTGATGGGCAAAGGATGCGATCGTTGGCTCACGGTTGGGCAATAGAACCCTTAAGGGCCGTCACCCAGCAACCTAACCCTGATCCTAAACTAAAGCGGTCAAGCGGATCGGATTTGACAGTCCTGGGTCGTCTAGTGCATTAATTCAAAGTTCAAAGTTCAAAGTTCAAAATTCAAAATTCAAACCTCAACGCCAACCCGCGATCAGTTCCCCTCAACCGCTAAATTAGATAAAGTTCAGACGTGATTGTTTACCGCTGATCGTTTGCAGTACTTAGGAGAGCGTTCCGTGGAGTCCCGATACGAACCCCAGGTGATTGAGGAAAAGTGGCAGCAGGTCTGGGCCGACCAAGGGCTGGATCAAACCCTGGAAGCTAATGCGGATGCCACCCAGGCAAATCGCCCTAAGTTCTATGCTCTGTCCATGTTTCCCTATCCCTCTGGGAGTCTGCACATGGGCCATGTCCGCAACTACACGATTACTGATGTGGTGGCGCGGGTGCATCGGATGCAGGGGTATCGGGTGCTGCACCCAATGGGCTGGGATGCGTTTGGGTTACCGGCGGAAAATGCGGCGATCGATCGCGGGGTGCCCCCAGCCAAATGGACTTACCAGAATATCGCCCAGATGCGATCGGAACTGAAGCGGTTGGGTCTTTCCTATGACTGGGAGCGGGAGGTGACGACCTGTTCGCCGGACTATTACCGCTGGACGCAATGGCTGTTTCTGGAGTTTTTCCAAGCGGGCTTGGCCTACCAGAAGGAAGCGGCGGTGAATTGGGACCCGATCGATCAAACGGTGTTGGCGAATGAGCAGGTGGATAGTGAGGGGCGATCGTGGCGATCGGGGGCAATCGTGGAACGCAAACTGCTACGCCAGTGGTTTTTGAAGATTACCGACTACGCGGAACAACTGCTCCAGGATTTGGATAAACTGCCCGGCTGGCCGGAGCGGGTCAAACTCATGCAGGCTAACTGGATTGGTAAGTCCACCGGGGCACAGGTGACGTTTACCACAGAGGCAGGGGATGCGATCACGGTGTTCACGACCCGACCCGATACCCTCTGGGGGGCAACGTTTATGGTGCTGTCGCCGGAACATCCCTTGGTGCCGAAGTTGACGACGGCAGATCAGGCAGCGGCGATCGCGGCCTATCAACAGGCGGCGGCGGCGAAGAATGAAATCGATCGCACGGCGGAGGGGCGCGAGAAAACCGGGGTTTGGACGGGAAGCTATGCGATTAACCCGGTGAATGGCGAGCCAATCCCGATCTGGATTGCCGATTATGTGTTGATGGACTACGGCACCGGGGCGATTATGGCGGTGCCGGCCCACGATCAGCGCGACTTTGAGTTTGCCCGGACGTTTGGGTTACCCGTGCGGGTGGTGGTGCAACCAGAGGGCCAAACCTTGGCGGGGGAGACGCTGACGGCGGCGTGGCCCGGTGAAGGGGTGATGGTCAATTCGGGACCGATTGATGGGATTCCGGCGGGCAAGGGCGAGGGCCAAAGTGTACAGGCGGCGATCGCCTGGTTGGAGCAACACGGCAAGGGCAAGGGCATGGCCAACTACCGCCTGCGGGATTGGTTGATCTCGCGGCAACGCTACTGGGGCTGTCCGATTCCGGTGATCCATTGCCCGGACTGTGGCACGGTGCCAGTCCCAGCGGCGGATTTACCGGTGTTGTTGCCGGAGGAGGTGGATCTGACGGGGCGGGGGGCTTCGCCCTTGACGCAATTAGCAGCCTGGGTCAATGTACCCTGTCCCCAGTGTGGGGCGGCGGCGCGGCGGGAAACGGACACGATGGATACGTTTATTGATTCGTCCTGGTATTTCCTGCGCTATCCCGATGCCCAGAATGCCAACCAGGTGTTTGATCCGGCCAAGGTGAATGATTGGCTGCCGGTGGATCAGTATGTGGGCGGGATTGAACACGCCATTTTGCACCTGCTCTATTCGCGCTTTTTTACGAAGTTTTTGCGCGATCGGGGTCTGATTAACTTTGACGAACCGTTCCAACGGCTGCTCACCCAGGGCATGGTGCAGGGCAAGACCTATAAGAATCCGCGCACGGGTAAGTATGTAATGCCGAGTCAGATAGCAGACCCAGCCAATCCGGTTGATCCGGAATCGGGGGAGGCGCTGACGGTGGTGTATGAAAAGATGTCCAAATCCAAGTACAACGGCGTAGCGCCAGCGGCGGTGATTGAAAAATATGGGGCGGATACGGCGCGGATGTTTATCCTGTTTAAGGCTCCCCCGGAGAAGGATCTGGAGTGGGATGAGGCGGATGTGGAGGGCCAATTCCGGTTCTTAAATCGGGTCTGGCGGCTGGTGACGGAGTTTGCCCAAACTAAGCCGGGTAAAGCCCAAACTACTCCTGACGCCCTCACCAAACCAGAGAAGGATTTACGACGGGCCATCCACACCGCGATTCAAGAAATGACCCACGACTTGACGGGGGATTACCAGTTCAATACGGCGGTGTCGGAATTGATGAAGCTGAGTAATGCGCTGAATGAGGCGACCTGTGTCGATTCGCCGGTTTATGCGGAGGGAATTGAGACTTTACTGCGATTAATGGCTCCGTTTGCACCCCATATTAGTGAGGAGTTGTGGCACCAGTTGGGCCATGTGGATTCGGTGCATCAGCAGGCGTGGCCCGTGGCTGATCCGCAGGCGTTGGTGGTGGATGAAATTACGATCGTGATTCAGGTGATGGGCAAAACCCGTGGCACGATTCAGGTTCCGGCGGGGGCGGATAAGCAGGCGTTGGAGGACTATGCCCGGCAGTCGCCCGCAGCCCAGCGGCATATCGAGGGTAAGGAGATCAAGAAGGTGATTGTGGTGCCTGGGAAGTTGGTGAATTTTGTCGTGGCGGGTTAACGGGCGATCGACGTTGGAAAACAGCGTCAACATGGGGGTGTTGTTACCCCTTTCTGGACCTGGCCGGGTTCTGTCAGCATCTGTTGCGGATTGCGACTGCGACCAGTATCGAGATCACAGCTTTTGTGGAAGTAAGCCCTCGACAAGAACACGTCAGCCAGTAGGCTATCACACCTAAACGAGGAGTTATCGGTTAGTGGCGCACCAGCAAGGCTAAACGCAGTTATTGCCCCGATACACTCCCAAAAACGTAAAAAAAGACTTGGGTTAAAAAAACACACAAAATAATCTTTTACGCTACCATACAAGGAAGACCTATCAAAAAGGCTCTTCTGGTTTCGTGGTGGAAATAACGGGACGCATAAGATTTTTCCTGCGCGAATTGGGGGTACAGGGAACCAAGGACCGGTAACGATCGTAATTTTCATCGCAATTACTTATCCCCTACATCAACACACACGCTGGCGGTTCACCACCCCATACCAGCCATCGGTAGACCTCGGCCATTTCCTGACCGATCGCATCCCAGGTATAACGACTCGCCACGAGTTCTCGCCCCCGTTGGCCCATTGCCTTACGTTCTGAGGGAGAAAGTTGCATCGCTGTTGTTAGGGCAGTGGCGATCGCCTCGCGATCGTCGGGAACCCACCACCCACACTGGTGACTCTCTAACTCTGCCCAGGGAGCCGCTTGGGTTGTGACCACAGGAACCTCATAGGATAAAGCTTCCGCGATCGCGATCCCAAAGTTCTCAGAGTGGGTTGGCAGGACAAACAGATCGGCGTAATAGAAGGCGGCGGCTTTTAAGGCACCGGACACCATTCCCGTAAAGGTAACGCTTTCGTGCAGGTGTAGTTCTGAGACTAGGCGTTCTAATTGGGCTTGGTAGCCACCAGAGTCGGGTCCTGCTATCACTAGGTGCCACTCAGGAAAGTCTGCAACAAGCTTCTGCCAAATCAGTAATAGGTTATCCAAGCCTTTGACAGGATGTAGACGAGCAAGACAGAGTAGCCAGCGTTTTTTGTATAGTTGAGGAAATAGTCCTATAAGTCCAGATAAACTAGGAGGCGTTTCTAAAAAGGGGAGGCTTACTGCATGATTAATTAAAGCAATTGGCTGTCGGAAGCCTAAACGTCGAATAGATTCGATTTCTGAAACTGAAGTTGCATGGAAAAGACTAGCCTGCTTGAGATTTTGATATTCATACAGGAACCAAGCTAAGCTTTTTTTCCAATAACTTCGCTTCATTGACCAATCCTGCAACATACCATGTGGTGAAATGACAAGAGGTAATCTATTACTCATCGCAGCTTGACGAGCATAAAGGTTAGGAAACATCCACAAGCCATGATTATGAATGATTTGGATGTTCTGACTAGTCAATTGTCGAAGAATTCGATTGACTTTCGGATAAAAGCCTCCAAGCTTACGAGTAATATAGGATGCAGGATAACTGTGAGCTACAACATTATCATTATAAAGTAAAATTTTAGATCCCTTAAGTTGATAGTCAAGAGTAAACAAATGGCAATCAATATTTTGGTTGACGATCGCTGCTGCTAGACTAGCTACTGCAACTGCAACACCTCCCGTATTTTCGTTAAGACTTGCCACTACTTGACAAACACTTAAAGCTTTAGGATATAGTAATATCTGCTTCACGGATGCTGTGCCACTGGTAATATTCTTGCTCTAACTGGGTGACTTCAATTATATATTGACCCATTGCAAAGTAGAGCAATAAGAACAAAATAGAAGTTGTAATATTTCCTAATAAATAAGCTTCGCTAATGCTACCGACAAATAAAGAAATAATACCTGCAATAATTGTATTTGTATGCAATTTATAAGAAGGATATTGATTGCCAATCTGATTGAGTCTGATTAGCATTCTCAAAGACGACCATCCAAGTAGGATAAGGGGAATCAGACCTAAAATACCGAGTGTGGCGGCTGTCGCTAGCCACGAACTTTCACCATAGCCAATGCGTGTGCCTCGCAAGGGAGCACCAAAGATAGGATAAGTCGAAAATGTTCGCCATAAAGCAGACCATACTCCTGCACGTGTATTGCTGCCCGATAAATATTTATCAATAGCTGCCGTTGAGGAATTTAAGATATCGAGATCAGCATTTTGTACAAGATATATCCAGACTAAGGCCAGTGGGATACCGATCAAAAGGCCAAAGCGGAATAAAGCCCCGCCTCGTTGGCGATAGAAAAATAGAATGGCTGATGCTCCCGTAATTACACCTGTTCGTGACGCGGTTAAAAATAGAGCAATGATGACGAGTGTCAAGCAGATAACCCAGAAAAATTTTGAGATATCCCACCAACGCTTACGTTCAATTAGAAACATGAAACAAGGTACAGTCGTAGATAGTAGAGCAGCAGCCTGTTGGGGGTTACCCGTTGTCCCATGAAACCATCCGCCAGCAGGGATGGCGATCGCTCGAAAATCATACAGTGATTGATATAAGCTAGCAGTAGTAAAGATGACACTGACGACGGCAATTGACTGTACAGCTAGTACAAAATTATAGTCATCTTGTAACCAGCGATTAGGCCCTAACTGAATACTTAAAATTAAACTCCCGAAAACAAGAGATGCAAGAATCGCAAAGATAAAATCACCTTGTACTAAGCTTTTAATGAAAATAACAATTTGTAGAGTAACTAGATATTTAACAGGATATGAAATCAGATTTCTTCGCCAAGTAGGTGGTGTCCAAAATCCTAGCATTAGAATAGCGATTAGCAGGACTACAGCCAAGGGACGACCATTATCGCGTAGTTGTTGAAGTGGAAAAACTAAAGGAGGAGGTTCCTTAACCCATTGAGTTACTAATTTGCCGAGGGAAGCTGCAAAGCAACATAAACTAACTAATAGCCAAGCTAATTTAGGCGAATGCCTAGCTTGTAAGGTCATAAAAAAGATAATTGAAATGCTAACAATTCCCCACGTACTGCTTACAAAATTAATAAACTGATTAAAAAAATTTGTTCCCATAACTTTCCTACGTTTTCTTAGTTTTTTAGTAAGGTTTAACTTCTAAGGAGTGTAGCAACTGCTGCCAACGATCGCTCCACACTTCAGCGGCATAGGGGGCGGCTAGGGTTTGCGATCGCCTCCCCCAGGTTGGCAAGATTTCATCGTGATGGTGCAGGGTAACCATTGCGTTGGCTAGGGCGGGTATGTCGTTGGGGGGAATGATGAGACCGTTATACCAGGGTCGGACCACTTCGACAGCAGAACCGCAGGCATCGGTACAGAGGATCGGCAGACCACTGGCAGCCGCTTCCACGAGTGCCAGGGGCCAGGGGTCAAAGCGACTGGGGAGAATAAACGCACCCGCCGATCGCCAGATATCATCCATGTCGGTGGGTTGAACAAAGCCGCGATCGATCACACCGGGTTGCGCCTGGAGGGAGGCCGCGAGCGGACCTTGACCACAGCAGACGAGGGGCCAGGGGTCGGTGACTTGCTGGCGATAGGTTTGATAGGCTGGCATGAGGATATCGATCGCTTTGGCGGTAGCATAGCGGCCCACAAAGAGGAAGGAACGGGGCCACGGGGCTTGTTGGCGATCGTGCCCGTGCTTTGCCCAGCGGTGATAGTCAATACCGTAGAGACCTGAGGCGATCGCGCTCCGGGGAACACCTAGGCGATAGGCATATTGCCAACTTCGCTCACCCGCGACGACGACGCGTTGCATCCGTTGGAGGAAGGGATGCAGAACCCAGGGGGCAAGGCGTTGTTTCCAGGTGCCCCACCAGGGGGTGTCCATGCCCATGATAAAGGGCGTTGGCTGGAGTTGGGGGAGCCGGAGAAGGTGGCGGTAGGGCGGATGGAGCCAGCCACACAGGACGATAATATCAGGGGACTGGTTGAGTACAATTTGCTGAATCAGAACGCGATCGTGGCGTTCTTTTTGATCCAGAAGTCGGCAAGGGATATCCTGCATGAGGTGGTCTGAGAAGGCGGTATCGGTCTGGGCTTGGAAGGCTAAAATGAAGAGGTCTAGTGACGATGAGTGGAGGAGGGTACGCCAACAGGTGGCCATATAGCCGGAGATGTCTGACCAGCAAAAGAGAACTTTGGGGAACATGAATACATGCTTAAAGATGAAGGTTAAAGGATGGCAAAATTTGGATTGAATGGGACGGCTCTTCTGGTTTCGTGGTGGAAATAACGGGACGCATAAAATTTTTGCTGTGTCAAGTGTTTGAAAGGCTTGCCCTGACCAGGTTACAGGCTATAAGCTAGACTTATCACCATATGACCAGAAGA
>Ga0209207_1000165_pt1 | contig 48757 bp, 42 predicted proteins | sample SaghotsprinmetaG_FD_184140 | JGI IMG/M metagenome (GOLD analysis project Ga0209207, IMG submission 184140) | Hot spring microbial communities from South Africa to study Microbial Dark Matter (Phase II) - Sagole hot spring metaG (SPAdes) (version 3) | ecosystem: Environmental > Aquatic > Thermal... | reverse complement strand
CACTGGCCTGATCGAAGAAGCGATAGGCTGCCATCGTCTCCGCCCAGTCCCCGCAAGCCCCCGGTATGCTCGCCGTCGGTTGCTCGGCAAAGCGAGTGGCGAGCTTGACCAGCCGTCGGTTCAGTCGTGCGTCGCCCAAGTTTGCCCTGCCCAATTCGTCATCTGCCCAGTTTCCCATTTCCGTCTCCCCGTCGAAAGATGGGAATTGGCAAGCAATGGGCGCGCCAGACAAAGACAGTCGGCTATTGCAGGGCGCAGCATCGAATCAGCGGTCTATGTCAGGTGAGTTGTGTATAACGGGATGCTGTTAACCGGGTATTGACTGGTCACCGCGACCGGCCTCGTCTGCCGGGCGGCCGGGGCGCAGACCGCCGTGCCCACCGGGCTGACTTTCGCTCCGCCGTGGCAACCGCGCAGCGGCGCCCCCCCACCCGCCGGCGGCAGGGAAGCGCCACGGCGAACGGCGCAGCGCAGCGATCAGCCTGGCGTATTGGCATCCACGACCGCCAGCGCGGTCATATTGACCAGACGGCGCACGGTCGCCGTCGGCGTCAGGATATGGACCGGCCGGGCGGCGCCGAGCAGAATGGGGCCGACGGTGATGCCATCGCCGTTCAGCTCCTTGATCAGATTGAAGGCAATGTTCGCCGCATCGACGTTCGGCATGATGAGCAGATTGGCCGCGCCGCGCAGGCGGCAGTCGGTATAGAGCCGCTGGCGGATCTCCTCGGAAAGCGCGGCATCGCCGTGCATCTCGCCATCGACCTCCAGCTCCGGCGCGCGCTCGGCAATCAGCTCGCGCGCCCTTGCCATCTTGCGCGCCGAATTCGAAGCCACCGAACCAAAGCTGGAATGCGACAGTAAAGCCACCTTCGGCGTCAGACCGAAACGGCGCACCTCCTCGGCCGCCATCAGCGCGATCTGCGCCACCAGCTCGGCATCCGGATCCTCGTTGACATACGTGTCGCAGATGAACAGCGTATGGCCGGGCAGTAGCAGAAGATTCATCGCCGCGAAGCAGGAAGCGCCGGGCTTCAGACCGATGACGTCACGCACCTGATTCAGGTGCTTGGCATGCTTGCCGACCGTGCCACAGAGCACGGCTTCGACATCGCCGCGGCGCAGCAGCATTGCGCCGATCAGCGTCGTATCCGAACGCAGGCGCTGCTTGGCCACCTCCGGCGTGATGCCCTGCCGACCGCGCAGCCGGTGATACTCCTGCCACAGCTCCCGGTAACGCGCATCGGCATCGGGATTGACGATCTCGAAGTCGCGGCCGGCCTCGAGGCGCAGGCCGGCGCGCTCGACGCGCTGGACGATGACCTCCGGCCGGCCGATGAGCACCGGCCAGGCCAACCCCTCGTCGCGCACGGCCTGTACGGCGCGCAGCACGCGCTCATCCTCGCCCTCGCAATAGGCGACGCGGCGCGGCGCGCGCTTGGCGGCGGCGAACACCGGCTTCATGACGAAACCGGACTGATAGACGAAGTTGTCCAGCTTGTCGCGGTAGGCGGCCAGATCGGCAATCGGCCGCGTCGCCACGCCGCTGGCCATGGCCGCCTCGGCCACGGCGGGAGCGATGCGCACGATGAGGCGCGGATCGAAAGGCTTGGGGATGAGATATTCCGGCCCGAACGAAGCCGCCTCGCCGCCATAGGCCAGAGCCACCACCTCGGAGCTCTCCTCGCGCGCCAGCGCCGCCAGCGCGCGCACGGCGGCAAGCTTCATCGGCTCATTGATCGTCGTCGCGCCGACATCGAGCGCGCCGCGGAAGATGAAAGGGAAGCAGAGCACGTTATTGACCTGGTTCGGATAGTCCGAACGGCCGGTGCACATCAGCGCATCGCTGCGCACCGCGGCGACCTCCTCGGGCAGGATTTCGGGCATGGGATTGGCCAGGGCGAGGATCAGCGGCCGCGCCGCCATCTTTGCCACCATCTCCGGCTTCAGCACGCCGCCGGCGGAGAGGCCGAGGAAGACGTCGGCGCCCTCGATCACCTCGGCCAGCCGGCGCAGCGCCGTCTTTTGGGCATAGCGCGCCTTGATCTCGTCCATCTCGACGTCGCGGCCCTCATAGACCAGGCCGTGGATGTCGGTCACCCAGATGTGCTCGCGCGGCAGGCCGAGGCTGACCAGCAGGTCGAGACAGGCGAGCGCCGCCGCACCGGCACCCGAGGTGACCAACTTGATTTCATCGAGACGCTTGCCGAGCAAAGTCAGGCCGTTGAGCACGGCGGCGCTGACGACGATGGCCGTGCCGTGCTGGTCGTCATGGAAGACCGGAATGCGCATGCGTTCGCGCAGCCGGCGCTCGATGAAGAAACACTCCGGCGCCTTGATGTCCTCGAGATTGATGCCGCCGAAGGTGGGCTCGAGGGCAGCGATGTGCTCGATCAGCTTTTCCGGGTCCTTCTCCGCCAGTTCGATATCGAAGACATCGATGCCAGCGAACTTCTTGAACAGCACGCCCTTGCCTTCCATCACCGGCTTGGCGGCCAGCGGACCGATGTCGCCGAGGCCGAGGACGGCCGTACCGTTGGTGACCACGGCGACCAGATTGGCGCGGGCGGTGAGCCGGCCCGCAGCCCCGGGATCGCGCACGATTTCTTCGCAGGCCGCCGCAACTCCCGGTGAATAGGCCAGCGCCAGATCGCGCTGGTTGGTGAGCCCCTTGGTTGGCACGACGGCAATCTTGCCCGGCGTCGGCTGGGCGTGATATTCGAGGGCGGCGGTGGAGAGAGAATTGACGGTAAGGTCAGAGGGCATGAGTGCGAGTGGTGCGATGCAAAAAAATCAGTTTACCACCCCCATACGGCGCCGGTTGCGCGGGGCGAGCGCGCGGACGAAAGGAACGGACGGGCGACCGTCATCGGCAGCAGGGCCCACCCCGAAAAACGCGCTGCGCCCGTTCTATCCCGCGAGGGGCACGACGAGCCGTCCGCGGCAGCGGACATGCTTCCCCCGCGAAGCCTCATTCTTCAGATGCCCGAATGGCGGCACCACGGACGCGCTGATGCGCGACACAACCCGGGGCGGCCCTTCGTTTTCTTGCGAGCGAATCTTGCCGGGACCCTCGCCACGCACGCCGTGATGGCGGTTCTGCGTTTTCCGGCCTGCCCGTTATTGAGCCCGTCTTCCTTCCGTCTCAGGGCGACCGATCGCCAATGATGAAGCGATTTCACCCGATCGACCCACGTCTCCAGGGCAGTTTCTTTCACGGTAAAACGCATCGCTTTCGCCCAACGCCAGAAGCGGCTCGCCGAACGGGCGGCGCGCCGCCAGACTGCCCTGGAGGCCTGGCAGGGGCGAGTCACCAGCGGTTGACGGTTTTGCAGGACCGCCATGCCCGTCTGCAGGGGCTCATCGATGCCCTGGTGGCCCGGGGGCAGCTTGCACCGCTGACGCTGCCTGCCTCGCTCGAAGCGGCGGAGGACGTCGATCCGGCCACGATCGAAGGCATCGCGTCGGCCCTCGCCGCCCGTATCGAGGCATTGAGCGCGCATCTGGCCTAGGCCGTACCGGCACAGCCGCAACTGCAGGCGCGGCTGACTGCGGCTACCGAATTGCCGACGGCCGAAGAAACGCTGGTGCGCTGGGCGACGGAGCAAGGGCTTTTCCCGGCGGCCAAAGTCCGGTACAGCACGATCCAGCGCATCCTCGAACGTCTCGATCGGTCCGTCACAGAACCGTTGCCGCCCGATCTGCAGCGATTGGCCGTCGCCGCGCTGGCGGTGCCCACCGATGACGAGGCCGCCATGCCGCTGACCGAGCTGCGCCTGGCCGTGCAGCGCCATAACCAGGCCGCAGCCGAAGCCGAACGGCGCCGGCGCGAAGCTGAGGCTTCGGCCCTGGTGCTCGAAGTATCGCTGCGCGATCTCGGTTATGAGGTGGAAGAAATCAAGGCGACGCTGTTCGTCGAAGGCGGCGTCGCCCATTTCCGCTGTGCCGGCTGGGCTGACTATCAGGTGCGCCTGCGCATCGATCCGGCGCGCGGCGCGATGAACTTCAACGTCGTGCGACCGAAAGGGGAAGCCCGCCGCCACGACGACATGCTGGTCGAGGATCGCTGGTGCGCCGAGTTTCCGCACCTCGTGCAGACCTTGCTGGCGCGCGGCATCGACCTGCGGGTGACGCGCCAGCGCGCTGCCGGCGAGGTGCCGGTGCAGCAGGTCGAGGCCGGCAGCCTGCCGCGCTGGATCGAAGACGGCGATCGCCGCGCGCCATGAGGAGCTGAAGGCCATGCTCGATCTCGAGCCGCGCTGGCTGAAGGATCTGGTGCGCCTGCTGCCGATCCGTTCGCAGTTCATCGTCTCGGGCAACATCCGCGACAGCTTCCTGCTGCCTCTGCCGGGGGATTCCTCGGCCGGCCTGACGCGGGTGCCGCTGTTGCGCGCGTTGTGGGAAACGCTGCGTACCCAGGGCGTGCGTTACATCCTGCTGCATGTGGCCGATGGGCTGCGCGTCTATCCGTACGAGCCGGCGGCGGTCGAGCTGGCGACGCAGATCCATGACCTGAAGGGGCAGGAAGGATCGATTCCGGTTAGTCTGGAACGGTTGATCGACATCATGCGCCGACTGACGACCTCGCGCGAAGCACGCGGCGCGCTGATCCTCGATTTCGCTTCCCGCTTGGCGCGCACGCCCGATCATCTCGCTGCCGGAGAGCATCGCTTCTTCGTCGCCGCCGAGAAGCTTTCGCTCACCGCCACGCCGGTCCTGCCACGCGACGAAGTCGTCGCCGCACAGAGCGGCGGCCCGCCGCCGCAGCCGCTCTACAATCCGGTGCTGTGGCTGGTCAACCGGCCGCAGGATCTGCCCTCCTGGTTCGCGCTCGATTCGGAACGCATCGCCTCGCTTATCGTCGGCCAGCCCGATTACGAGGTGCGCCAGGCTGCGGCCAGGCTGCTCATTCCGCTCTTCCCCGGCTATGCCGAGGCGAGCGACGAGGCGCGCGCCGAGTTCGCCCGTCGCTTCGCCGAGGCCACCGACGGTCTGTCGCTGACCGCGCTTTCCGACATCACCCAGCTGGCCCGCCGCCAGGGCATTGCGATGGCCGGCGGCGAACTGACCGACGCCATCCGCGAAAAGCCCTTCGCGGTCGTGCTGTTCGACGAGATCGAGAAAGCCCACCCGCGCATCCTCGACAAATTCCTCCAGGTCCTCGAGGACGGTCGGCTCACCGATGGTCGGGGCGATACGGTCTATTTCTCCGAGGCCATCGTCGTGTTCACCTCGAACCTCGGCATCTACGTCCAGGACGAGAGTGGACGGCGGGTGCAGAACGTCCAACCCGGCGACGATTACGCCACGGTCGAGAGCCGCGTGCGGGCAGCGATCACTTCCGCTTCCGGCTGGCCCGGCCCGAGTTCCTCAACCGCATCGGCGAGAACAGCGTCGTCTTTGATTTCATCGCGCCCGAAGTCGCGCCGCTGATCTTCACCGGCATGCTGCGCAACATCGTGCAGCGCGTGCGCGAGGAACACCGGCTGGAATTGAAGCTGGCGCCGGAAGTCGAGGCGCGGCTGCGCGCGCTGTGTACCGCCGATCTGACCCACGGTGGTCGCGGCATCGGCAATGCTCTCGAATCGGTCTTCATCAACCCGCTGGCGCGGGCGCTGTTCGCCACTGAATTGGCTGGTCGCAGCAAAATCACCGTCACGGCGCTCGCCGAGCATGAAAAGGTCTTCGACGTCGCGCTGCGCTTCCAATGATCCTGCAATCAGGACGCACGCCGCGCTCGCTCGTAAGCGACCTCCTTCAGTCGGGATGCCGGTGGCACCGTCTCCGCGGGTCACAGTCAGCCCCACCGGCACGGCGTCATTCGTAGCGCAGCGCTTCGATGGGCGAGAGACGGGCGGCCTTGCGCGCCGGGTAGTAGCCGAAGAAGATGCCGATGGCGGCGGCGAAACCGGCAGCGAGCAGGATGGAAGAAAGGGAAAGCTCGATGCGCCAGCCGGCAAGCGCGCCGGCCAGTTCGGCACCGGCGATGCCCAGGGCGATGCCGATCGCGCCGCCGATCAGCGCCAGCGTCACCGCTTCGACGAGGAACTGGCTGAGGATGTCGCGCCCCCGCGCCCCCACCGCCATGCGCAGGCCGATCTCGCGCGTGCGCTCGGTGACCGAGACGAGCATGATGTTCATGATGCCGATGCCGCCGACGATCAGCGACACCGAGGCGACGGCGGCGAGCAGATAGGCGAGCACGCGCGAGGAGGCTTCCTGCGCTTCGAGCACTTCGGCGAGATTGCGCAGGTTGAAGTCATCATCCTGACCCGGCTGCAGGCGGTGGCGTTGGCGCAGCAGCGCACGCACGCTTTCTTCGGCCTGCTTGATGTCGGCACCTTGACGCACCTTGACGCTGATCGAGCCGACGGCACGCGACTTGGCGAGCGAGCCGGTTCCGAGCACGCGGTTGCGCGCCGTGCTGATCGGCAGGAGCACGACATCGTCCATGTCCTGACCGGACAGGCTCTGGCCTTTCTTGCCCAGCACGCCGATGACGGTGAGCGGAACGGTACGGATGCGGATGATCTGATCGATCGGGTTTTGTTCGCCGAACAGGTTTTCGGCCACGGTCTGGCCGATCAAGGCTACCTTGGCCGCCCCCTGCACTTCGGTGTCGTCGAAGGCGCGGCCGTCGACGATGGTCCATTCGCGCGCCTCGAAATACTCTGGCGTCACGCCGTAGAAGGTCGTCGACCAGTTGGCGTTGCCGGCCACCACCTGGCCGGAACCGCGCAGGGCCGGCGCGGCGGTCTGGATTTCGTCCGGCAGCTCGCGGGCGATGGCATAGGCGTCGTCTTCGGAGATGGTGAACATCGAGCCGGCGGCGGCGCGCGCGCCGGTGAAGGTCGATGAGGCAGAAAAGACGACGATCAGGTTCGAACCGAGACTGCGGATCTGGTCCTCGACCTTGGCCTGGGCGCCGCGGCCGACGGCGATCATGACGATCACCGCCGCGACGCCGATGATGATGCCGAGCATGGTGAGCAGCGAGCGCATCGTGTTGGCGCGCAGCGCGGCGAGCGCAATGCGCACGGTGGCCCAGAAACTCATCGCCCACCTCCGCTGCGGGCCGCGAGCAGCGCGGCGGCATTTTCGGTCTCATTGCTGCGATCATCGACGATGCGGCCGTCGCGAAAGCCGACGATGCGACCGGCAAAGGCGGCGACATCGTGCTCATGCGTCACCAGCACGATGGTGATCCCCTGGCGGTTGAGCGCTTGCAATAAGGCCATGATCTCTAAGCTGGTGTGCGAGTCGAGCGCACCGGTCGGCTCGTCGGCCAGCACCAGGGCCGGATCATTGACCAGCGCGCGGGCGATGGCGACACGCTGCTGCTGACCGCCGGAGAGCTGCGTCGGCTGATGCTGAAGCCGCGCGCCAAGCCCTACCTGTTCGAGGCGCGCTCGCGCGCGCTGGCGGCGTTCGCCTTCGGCTACGCCGGAATAAAGCAGCGGCAAGGCGACGTTGTCGAGCGCCGTCGTGCGCGCCAGCAGGTTGAAGTGCTGGAAAACGAAGCCGATGCGCCGGTTGCGCACGCGGGCGAGCGCATCGCCCGGAAGGTCCGAGACGCGCTCGCCGGCGAGCCAGTATTCGCCACCGCTCGGCCGGTCGAGACAGCCGAGCAAGTTCATGAACGTCGATTTACCGGAACCGGATGGGCCCATGATGGCGACGAACTCGCCCGCCGCGACCTCGATCGAAACGCCGGCGAGCGCATGCACGATCTCGTCGCCCATGCGGTAGTCCTTGCGTAGATCGATGGTGCGGATGAGCGGTGCATTCATCGCCGGAACGCCGTACCGACGGGACTGACTTCGACCGCTACAGCATGCGCAGGCCCGGCGCGGCCGGCGGCGGCGCGCTCTTGCCGCCCGCTGGTGCCATGCCGACGATGACCTGCTGGCCTTCCTGCAGCGCGCCTTCGACGATCTCGGTAAACTGGCTATCGGAGAGACCGGTCTTCACCGCCACAGCCTGTGGCTTTCCCTCGGCGAGGATGTACACGTTCTGCTGCGCCGCAGCCCCCCGCCCGCCACCCCGTCCGCCGCCGCCACCGCTGCCGGCGGTCGCTCCTGGTTTCTGGCCTTCGACGGGCGGGCGGAAACGCAGCGCGGCATTCGGCACCTTCAGCACCGATTCTTTCTCGGCAGTGATGATACGCACGTTGGCGGTCATGCCTGGCAAAAGCAAGAGCTCCGCATTGGCGGCCGAGACGATGACCGTGTAGCTGACGACGTTCGAGGCCACGTGCGCCGCCTTGCGCACCTGCTTCACCTCGCCCTGGAAGCGGCGGCCGGGAAAAGCATCGACGCTGAAGCTGGCTTTCTGACCGACGCGGATGCGGCCGACATCGGCTTCGTCGATCGCCGTCTCGACCTGCATGTCGGACAGGTTTCGGGCGATGACAAACAGTTCCGGTGCCTGCAGGCTGGCGGCAACGGTCTGGCCGCGGTCGACGCTGCGTTTGACGACGAGGCCATCCACCGGCGAACGGATTTCGGTGCGCGCCAGATCGACCTTTGCCTGGGCCAGCTGCGCTGCGCGCTGGCGCACCAGCGCCTCGGAATTGCGCGCCTGTGCCCGTACGATTTCGAGCTGCGCGCGCGCGGCATCGAGCACGGTGCGTGCCTTGTCCAGCTCGGCCGGCGACAGAAAACTCTGGCCGACCAGCCGCTCCTTGCGTGCGTAATCGCGTTCGGCGTCGTCGAGATTGACGCGCGCGCGCAACGCTTCGGCCTGCTGCACGGCGACCATGGCGCGGGCTGCCTCAAGATCGGCTTCGGCCTGGCGCACGCGGTGCTGGAAATTTTCCGGGTCGATGCGCGCGATGAGCTGGCCTTCGCGTACCGCATCGTTGAAATCGACGAAAATCTCGCGCACCTGGCCGGAAACCTGCGAGCCAACCTGAACCTGAGTCACCGGCTGCAGCGTGCCCGACGAGGCGACGACGGCGGTGAGCGGCCCGCGTTCGACGGCGGCGAAGCGAAAGGCCGGCGCGGTGCTCTGGGTGGCGAAATGGCGGTAACCGCCCCAGGCTGCGACGGCAAGCACGGAGAGCAGGGCGGTGGCGAGAAGGGCACGTTTCATGATCTGGGCAATTCTAGCCTAGCCGTCAGGCCACGCCGGCTGGTCAGGCCGGTTTTTACCATGCGCTACCCATCATGACCACGGAGAAAACGCAGAAAGAACGTGGCGGAGGGGCGGCGACACCAGATGGGCGACGTTCCTCGATCGCCTTCGGTTTTCCGGTTCATTCGTCGACGTGATTGTCAAACGGTTGTGCTAAGCTCTCGTCGTTCGCCATTTCACTCTCGTCACCATGCGCCCGACACTCCAGCTATCCGCGTGTCAGAATGCCGGCTTCACGCTCCTCGAGCTGGTCATCGTCATCATCATCATCGGCATCCTCGCTGCCGTAGCGCTGCCACGCCTGATCGATGCCCAACGCGACGCGCGCATCGCCAAGGCCAATACGATTCATGGCTCGATCCGTTCGGCGGCCGCACTCGCCCGTTTGCGCTGCGAACTCGATCTGACCGCCAATCTGGCCAATCTGCCGGCTGCCAACTGTCAGGCCAATCCGCCGCGGATCAATATGGACGGCAAGGTGGTGCACATCGTCAACCGCTATCCGGCGGCGAGCGCGGACGGCATCCAGGTCGCGGCCGACATCGACCCGGTCAGCAACGGACTGACTATCAACAACCGCAGCAGCAGCGGCACGCCCACCCTCGATTTCGACATTCTTGGCGGCACCAGCCCGAATTGCCGCGTCAGCTATCAGGAAGCGACGCTCACCGGTGCGGTGATTACCGCGCCAGTGATTACGGTCGTCACCAGCGGCTGCTAACGCTGAAGAAAGCCGCGAGCGGGAGGAAGCAGGAGGCGCGTATCGAGCAGCGACCGCAGCCGATCAAGTAGATCGGCGAGTGAGCGAGCGCCACCCTAGCGCCCGCGCAGCAATTTGTTCAGCGTTTCCCTAAAGTTTCCCTGAGCGACAGCGAGGCACGGGCTTCGTCGGCGCGGTCGTTGCCAGCGGCACGTGACGCCGTGCCGAACGGGCTGACTGTGGCGACAGGCCGGAACGCGGTTTTCCGGCTGGACGAAGCGGCGACTGCGCGCTGCGTGCGGACGAGCGGTAGCGATCCGGCGCCTGGGCGCTGCCTATTGTCCCTTGGCCACCAGACGAGCCTTGAGCAGCGAGGCGATGGCTGGCTGGCCGCCACGTATGGCCAGCTCGAGCGGTGTTTCGCCGCGGCCGTTCTTCAATGCAGGATCGGCGCCATGACTGAGGAGAAATTCGACCATCGCGCGATCACCGCGCTCGACGGCACGGCACAGCGGTGTCTGGCCATTCTCCCCTATGCCATTCGGGTCGATGTTGGCGCGCAACACCTTGTTGGCGTGGTGCAGGTGGCCTTTTTCGACGGCGTTGAGCAGCGCCTTGATGCCTTCGCTGCTCTGGTTGCGCTCTGCTACGCCACTTTTTTCGAGTCCTGTCGGCAACAGCTGGATTTTGTAGTTGAGCAGCGAGAGCACGACCATCGACAGCAGCGTGATGATCAAAATCGACTGGTCGATACCGAGGGCGCTGGCCCATTGGCCAGGGATGTTGGCGCCGACGGCGATCAAGGCATAGATCAGGAAAAAAGAAAAGCGGGCGTAGAGAAAGAAGGCCAGCATGACCAGCAGGCCGAGCACGCCGAGCAGATAACGGTTATCGAGACCGAACGTTGCCAGCCAGGCGGCGGGCAGGTTGGCCACCACGGCCAAAAGGCTGACCAGCAAAAAGAGCAGCCACTGGCCGAGCGAGGCCGACCGACCCGTGGCCTTGTCCTGTTCATCGTTTATCGCGTCGTTGGTCATGATCCATGATCGGCTGCGGGCAGAAGTGACTGCTGCCGCGAGCCGGGTTTTCTCCCGCATCCAGCAGCCATTGCTGACGTTCCGTGTCGCTGCTGGCCCGGCGGGAACCGGGCCAGCGCCGCGCTGCTCAAGCCACCAGCGGCACGATGAGCAGCGCGACGATGTTGATGATCTTGATCAGCGGGTTGACCGCTGGACCGGCGGTGTCCTTGTACGGATCGCCAACCGTGTCACCGGTCACCGCCGCCTTGTGGGCGTCGGAACCCTTACCACCGAAATTGCCCTCTTCGATGTATTTCTTCGCATTGTCCCAGGCACCGCCGCCGGTGGTCATCGAGATGGCGACGAACAGGCCGGTGACGATGGTGCCCATCAGCACGCCGCCGAGCGCGCGTACACCGGCGCCATCGCCCATCAGGATGTTCAGCGCCACGGCGGTGACGATCGGTACCAGCACCGGCAACAGCGACGGAATCATCATTTCCTTGATCGCGGCGCGGGTCAGCATGTCGACGCAGGTGCCGTATTCCGGCTTGGCCGTGCCTTCCATGATGCCCTTGATCTCGCGGAACTGACGGCGCACTTCGACGACAATGGCCCCGGCAGCGCGCCCAACCGCTTCCATGCCCATGGCCGCGAACAGGTAGGGCACCATGCCGCCGATGAACAGGCCGATGATCACCGCCGGATCGGACAAATCGAAGCTGAATACTTTGCCGGCCGCCGCCTCGAGACCGTGTGTGTAATCGGCGAACAGCACCAGGGCGGCCAGACCGGCCGAGCCGATGGCATAGCCCTTGGTCACCGCCTTGGTGGTGTTGCCGACCGCGTCGAGCGGATCGGTGACGTCGCGCACTTCCTTGGGCAATTCGGCCATCTCGGCGATACCGCCGGCGTTGTCGGTGATCGGGCCGTAGGCATCGAGTGCGACGATGATGCCGGCCATCGACAGCATCGAGGTGGCGGCGATGGCGATGCCATAGAGACCGCCGAGCGCATGAGCGGCCCAGATCGCCAGACAGACCGACAGCACCGGTGCAGCCGTCGCCTTCATCGACACGCCCAGGCCGGCGATGATGTTCGTGCCATGACCGGTGGTTGAGGCTTGCGCGATGTGGCGCACCGGCGAGAACTCGGTGGCGGTGTAATACTCAGTGATGATCACCATCAGGCCGGTGAGCACCAAACCGATCACTGCCGCACCGTACAGACGCAGGTGGGCGCCGCCTTCGATGCCGAGCACGGCATCGAGCGCGCGATCGTCGATGAAGTTGCTGGTGATCGGATAGAAGGCGATCACGGCCAGCACACCTGAGGCGATCAGCCCCTTATAGAGCGCGGTCATGATCTTCTGCCCTGGCGTGTGCTTGACGAACAGCGCGCCGATGATCGAGGCGATGATGGCGAAGCCGCCGAGCACCAGCGGATAGGTCACCGCCTGTTCTTCGAAGCCCTTGAGCATCAGCGCGCCGAGCAGCATCGTCGCCACCATTGTCACCGCGTAGGTCTCGAACAGGTCGGCGGCCATGCCGGCGCAGTCGCCGACGTTGTCGCCGACGTTGTCGGCGATCACCGCCGGGTTGCGCGGGTCGTCCTCAGGAATGCCAGCTTCGACCTTGCCGACCAGGTCGGCGCCGACGTCGGCGCCCTTGGTGAAGATGCCACCGCCGAGACGGGCGAAGATCGAGATCAGCGAGGAACCGAAGCCCAGGCCGACCAGCGGATGCAGGATGTGATCCATGCTGGCATCGCCGGCGGTGGCCTTGAGGATGGCATAGTAACCGGCGACGCCGAGCAGCCCGAGGCCGACGACCAGCATGCCGGTGATCGCGCCGCCCTTGAAAGCGACGTTGAGCGCCTGATTCAGGCCGCCGCGCGCCGCTTCGGCGGTGCGCACGTTGGCGCGCACCGAGACATTCATACCGATATAACCGGCGGCGCCGGAGAGCACGGCGCCGAGGATGAAGCCGATGGCGGTCGACAGGCCGAGGAAGATGCCGATCAGCACGGCGAGCACGACACCGACGACGGCGATGGTCGAATACTGACGGTTCAGATAAGCCTTGGCGCCTTCCTGCACGGCGGCCGAAATAGCCCGCATGCGCTCGTTGCCGGTTGGCTGGGCCAGAATCCAGCTTGCCGAGGCAAAGCCATAAGCGATGGCCGCCACGGCGCAGACCAATGCGATTATCACTGCTGTCGACATTTTTTCCTCCTCTCAAAAAAACGAAGGGCCGCCTCTGCTGCCCTTTTGACGAGCCAGGCGATGCGGGCAAGCGATGTGCGCGATCGCGAATCCGCCGTCTCGCCCGTGAAAGGCAGAACGAGCACAGAGAATTCTTCGGGATGGGCTCGATCGCTGGTTTTGCAGACGCACGGAAAAAAGAGGCGCCCTCGGTGGGGCGCCTTTGGCTTACAGCTCGAAGCCGGGAAGCTTCTTTTCGACGGCGACGTTCTTCAGCGTCACGTATCTCGGCAACCCGTTCTCATAGGGCGGATAGTCCTCACCAGCAATCAGCGGCGCCAGATAGGCGCGGCACTTGTCGGTGATGCCGAAGCCATCTTCGGTGATGAAATCGGCCGGCATCATCTTCTCGACGTTGGCCACCTGACTGAGCGGCGCCATACCCACTTTCCACTGGTAGGGCGCATCGGAGATCCGGTCGATGGTCGGCATGACCGAGTTATGTCCCTGCAAGGCAAACTCCACTGCCGCCTGACCCATTGCATAAGCCTGCTCGACGTCGGTCTTCGAGGCGATGTGGCGCGCGGCGCGCTGCAGGTAATCGGCAACGCCCCAGTGATACTTGAGGCCCAGGCCTTCACGCACGATGTTGGCCACCACCGGTGCGACACCGCCGAGCTGCGAATGACCGAAGGCGTCCTTGAGCCCCTGGTCGGCGAGAAACTTGCCCTCGGCATCCCTGACGCCCTCGGAAACGACGACGGTGCAAAAACCGAACTTCTTCACCATTTCATCGACGCGGGCCAGGAAGCGGGACTTGTCGAAGGTCACTTCCGGGAACAGCACGACGATGGGCAGCGGCGTCTCGGCGGACGAAGCCAGACCGCCGGCCGCCGCGATCCAGCCAGCGTGACGGCCCATCACCTCGAGCACGAAAACCTTGGTCGAAGTCTTGGCCATCGAACGCACGTCGTAGGTCGCTTCCAGCGTCGATACGGCGATGTACTTGGCCACCGAACCGAAACCCGGGCAGCAGTCGGTGATCGGCAGGTCGTTGTCGACCGTTTTCGGCACGTGGATCGCCTGCAGCGGATAACCCATCGCTTCGCCGAGCTGCGACACCTTCAGACAGGTATCGGCCGAATCGCCGCCGCCATTGTAGAAAAAATAGCCGATGTCGTGCGCCTTGAACACCTCGATCAGGCGCTCGTACTCGCGTTTGTTCGCCTCCAGGCTCTTCAGCTTGTAACGGCAGGAACCGAAGGCGCCCGATGGCGTATGGCGCAGCGCGGCAATCGCTTCGGCCGACTCCTGGCTGGTGTCGATCAGGTCCTCGGTCAGCGCGCCGATGATGCCGTTGCGGCCGGCAAAGACCGTGCCGATCCTGTCGGCGTGCTTGCGCGCCGCTTCGATGACGCCACAGGCCGAGGCGTTGATCACCGCCGTGACGCCGCCCGACTGGGCATAGAACGCATTGACTTTCTTGTCCGCCATATAGCTCTCTCCTCTCATTGCAAGGCAGCGAAGACACGCGCCTTGATCTCTTCCACCGAGCCCAGGCCACTGATCTTGCGATACTGCGGCGCTCCGCTCTCGCCGCTCGCCGCCCACTTGCCGTAATAGCCGACCAGCGCTTCGGTCTGCTGATGATAAACCTCGAGACGTTTCCGTACCGTTTCCTCGCGATCGTCGTCACGCTGGATGAGGTCCTCGCCGGTGACGTCGTCCTTGCCCTCGACTTTCGGTGGGTTGTAGAGAATGTGATAAGTGCGACCGGAAGCGAGGTGCACGCGCCGACCGCTCATGCGCTTGATGATTTCCTCGTCCGGCACGTCGATCTCGAGCACGTAGTCGATCGGCACACCGGCTTCCTTCATCGCCTCGGCCTGCGGAATGGTGCGCGGAAAACCGTCGAACATGTAACCGCTCTGGCAATCGGCCTCCTTCAGGCGATCCTTGACCAGACCGATGATGATGTCGTCACGGACCAGGCCGCCGGCATCCATGATCGCCTTGGCTTCCAGACCGAGTGGCGTGCCGGCCTTGACCGCGGCACGCAGCATGTCGCCGGTAGAGATCTGCGGGATGTTGAATTTTTCCTTGATGAAGTTGGCCTGGGTACCCTTGCCTGCACCGGGTGGCCCCAAGAGAATCAGTCGCATCGCTTTCTTCCCTCAAAGTGGTGTGAAGAACATTGATCGAATCGGCCGATCGACGGCCTGGATGCCGGCGCATGCCGCGCATCCTACCTCGTTGTCGTTGTTGTCGAGCCCCACTCCCTCGGCCAAACCAGTGGCGATCCAGCCTGGCGACGAACGATAACCGCTAACGCCGCGACGGTCAAACTTGCACTGCAGCACGGGCGGCGAACATCGCCCGCACCCGGGCTAGATCATCGGCGGTATCGACCCCAGGCGCCGGTTCCCGTTCGCAGTCGATGACGCGGATGACATGGCCGTGCCACAGCGCACGCAACTGTTCGAGCGCTTCGATTCCTTCCAGCGGCGAAGCCGGCAAGGCGGCGAAGCGGCGCAGGAAGCCGGCGCGATAGGCGTAGAGGCCGACGTGCCGCCGCGCCGGCAAGTCCGCCGGCAAAGCGCTGCGCTCGCTGGCGAAGGCATCGCGCGGCCAGGGAATCGGCGCGCGTGAGAAATACAGTGCTCGGCCCTGGCCGTCGCAGACGACCTTGACGACGTTGGGATCGAGAAATTCCTCGACCGTAACGATCGGCCAGCCGGCCGTGGCCATGCTCGCCCGTTCATCGAGACTCAGAACGTCGGCGACGCGGCGCACCAGGACCGGATCGATCAGCGGCTCATCGCCCTGGACATTGACGACGATGGTTTCATCGCTCCAGCCAAGGCGCTCGACGACCTCGGCCAGGCGTGCGCTGCCGCTGGCGTGATCGGGCGAAGTGAGCAAGGCTCGGCCACCGGCCGCTTCGACGGCAGCGACGATGCGTTCATCGTCGGTCGCTACCCAGACCTCGATCGCACCGCTGTGCATCGCCGCCTGCCAGACGCGCACGATCATCGGCGCACCGCCGAGGTCGAGCAGCGCTTTGCCGGGCAGACGGGTCGAGGCGAGGCGGGCCGGAATGATGACGCGAAACTCGCTGGCCACGCCCTTCATTCCTCGTCAGCCGCCAGCACGCGCGCTTCATCCTCCAGCATCACCGGAATGTCGTCGCGGATCGGAAAAGCCAGCCGACAGGGCTTACAGACCAGTTCGTGCCGCTCGCGGCGGTAATCGAGTGGCCCTTTGCACAACGGACAGACGAGGATTTCCAGCAGGCGGGCATCCATCGGGCTTTCTCCCTGAGCGGTGCAGTCAATGGTGGATGATTTTACTCATTCCGGCCAGCGGCGACCTGCAGGCGCCTAGGTCGAGCAACCGGGCGGTCCATGATCTTTGCCAAAACGAAACGCGCCAGATCGGGTTCGACCTCGGCCACGACCGGCAGCACCCAGACCGGTAAACGCAGCTCGGGCGGCAAGGCAGAGAGCTTCACCGCGTCCTTCTCGGTGGTCAGGATCGCATCACCAGCGAAGTCCAGTTCGGCGGCGCGATAGACGTGATGATCGGCAAAGGCATGGGCGACGAAATCGAGCCCGAGGGCAGCGAGATGTGTGAAGAAGCGTGCCGGATCGCCGATGCCGGCAACGGCATGCAGACGCAGCGGGCGAAGTTCGTCCGCTGATGCAACGCATTCCGGCGCGTCGAGGCGGTAAAAGCATGTGCCGCACAGTCGCATGCGGAAGTCGCCGTCACCGCGTTCGCCGTGCACGATGAGCGCATCGACCTGGCGCAGACGCGAAGCCGGTTCGCGCAGCGGACCGGCCGGCAGCGGCCAGCCATTCATCAGGCCACGGCTATCGATGAGCGCGAGTTCGACATCCCGCCCGAGCCGGTAGTGCTGCAAACCGTCGTCGCACAGGACGAGATCGATTTCGGGATGGGCGGCGAGCAGCGCACGCGCCGCCGCGACACGATCACGGCCGACATAGACCGGGCAGCCGCTTTGCCTGAAGAGCAGCAGCGCTTCATCGCCGACCTCGGCGGGCTGACTTTGGTCATCGACCGGCTGCACCGCGCCGGAACCGCGATAGCCCCGGCTGACGATGGCCGGATGACGGCCCAGAGCACGCAGGCGCCGGGCCAGCCAGACGGTGAGCGGCGTCTTGCCGGTGCCGCCGACGCTGATGTTGCCGATCACCACCACCGGCACCGGCAAGCGCACGCTTTTCAGCCAGCCGCGCCGGTACGCCTGGCGGCGAAAAAAAACCAGCGCCGCGAATAGCCCGGCGAGCGGCAGCAGTAGTGTTGCCACGAGGCCGCGCCGGCACCACTGGCGCTGCAACCAGACGCTCAAGGTTTCTGCTGCGTAGCGAAGGAGATATGCGCGAAACCGTTCTGCTGTGCCGCCTGCATGACGTCGACGACGCTCTGGTGCGTCGCCTTGGCATCGGCATTGATGACCACCACTGGCGTGGCATTGTCGCCAGCGGCGCGGCGCAGTGCGGCACCGATCATCGCCACCTCGCTGCCGGCGACCGGCGTCTTGTTCACCAAGATCTCGCCGCCGGCGGTGATAATGACGTTCACTTCGTTCGGTTTTTCCTCGTTCGCCTGCGTCTCGGCCGTCGGCAGATTGATCTCTAGTCCGGAGAACTTCGAGTAGGTGGTGGTGACCATGAGGAAGATCAGGATGACGAGCAGCACGTCGATCATCGGGATCAGGTTGATCTCCGGCTCTTCCCGGAAGCGTCCGCGGCGGAAGTTCATGGCCGTTTGCTCCCTCCTTCAGACACGTTCGCCATGCACGACCTCGACCAGCTTCACCGCCTGCTGCTCCATCTCGACGACGAAGCTGTCGACGAGGGCACGGAAGTGGCGATAGGCAATCATCGCCGGGATGGCGATCAGAAGCCCGAAGCCGGTGTTGTAGAGCGCCACCGAGATGCCATGCGCCAGTTGCTGCGGATTGTGGCCGGTGCCGGTGGCCGAGCCGAAGATCTCGATCATGCCGACGATGGTGCCAAACAAACCCATCAGCGGACTGATCGAGGCGATGGTGCCAAGCGTGGTCAGGAAGCGTTCCAGATCGTGGGCCACACCACGGCCGGCCTCCTCGATGGCCTCCTTCATGATCTCGCGCGACTGTCCGGCATTGCGTAGGCCAGCGGCCAGCACGCGGCCGAGCGGCGAATGTTGCTCCAGCCGTTGCAGCATCGGCGCCGAAATACCAGAGGCGCGGAATTCACCGACGACGCTCTGCAGCAAGCCCGGCGGCACGATCTTGGCGCGCCGCAGCGCGGTACTGCGCTCGATGATCAGCGCCACCGCAATGACCGAGGCCACCAACAGAAACCATATCGGCCAGCCAGCCGCCTGGATGATTGCAAACACGCCTGTCTCCTTGAACTTTCCCGGGCGAAAGCGCGGCACTTTAGCCCCATCCCCCCAAATCGGCAAGGCGGAATAGGACCGTCCTTGCACTACAATCCCGCGCATGGATGCGGCGACACTGGCCCGGCACTGGTGTGCGCAACTGGCGCGCCGCGATGCCGCGCCCTATTCCGAAGCGACCCTGACGCCCGGCTCGGAACTGGCCAGCGAACTGCCGGGGGCGCTCGCCCTCGTCGCTGCCGAGGCGCTGGCGCAAGACGTCCGCCTGAACATCGTCGTCGCCGACGACGAGCCGCTGCCGGAGATCTCGAACGCCCTCGATCTCGCGCTGCGGCCGCTGTGCCTGGTGCTGCCCGCTGCCGAGCATGTCGGCAGGATCGCCTTCCGCGCCACGCTGGCACTGTTGAAGAGTCGGCTGACACGCGCCGGCGACGAACTGTCCCTTCCGGTCTGGCAGCGGCTCCAGCAAGATCTGCAGCGGCGCGAGGCGTTGTGGCGCGCATCGCTGGCCTGGTTGGCGCGTGATCTGGAGCAGGAACCCTGGCCGGATCGGACGCCGACGCTGTTCCCGGTACGCATTCTGCCGGCGGCCCTGGCTCAACGCCTGACCTTGCCTGCCGACTGGATTTTGCTACTCGATGCCCACCGTTTACCCGCCGAACTGCGCCAAGCCACACCGACCAGCCGCACGCTGGCGCTGGCCGCACCCTTCGTCAGCGCCGGTGCGCTGCGTCTGGCCGACGCAGCGACCCGCCGCCGGCTGGAACTGGAAGTGCTGGCCCAGGAATTGGCCGAACTGGAGCTAGAACTGGCGACGACGCAGGCCGAGCTGGCCGCCTTCAGCTTGCGCTACGGCCGGAAAATCGGCGCGCGGCTGGCGCAGCTCGACGAACTGCAGGCCCGTCTGGCCGAGCGGCTGGCGACCGAGCGATGGCACGATGCCGAGGCTGCCAAAGCGAGTCGCTGCCGGCGCGCCCAGGCCGAGCGCAGCCGGCGCGAACAGGAAAAAATGTGCGAGGCGCCACCCGCCCCGGTCGTTCCCGACGCCTCGCTGAAGCAAAGCTTTCGCCGCCTGGCGCAGCAGATCCATCCCGACCGCGCCACCAGCGAAAGCGATCGCGCCTGGCGCACGCAGCTGATGAGCGAAGCGAACCGTGCTTACCGAGCCGGCGATCTGGCGGCCTTGGAGGAAGTGCGAGCGCTGTGGCTGGAAGGCGAAAAAGGCCGCACCCGCCCGCGGCTCGGCGACACGCGCGCCGACGACCAACTCGGCCGCCTGCGGCGGCGCATCGCCCAGATCGGCCGCGAGCTGGAAGGCCTTTACGGCTCGCCGCTGTACGAGCTCTTCGTCGCTACCCGTCAGGCGCAGCGTCAGGGACGCGACCTGCTGCAAGAAATGGCCGAGCGACTCGATGTGCAGATCGCCGCGGCACAGGCCGCGCTGGCCGACGGCGATCGGCCATGAAGCCGCGGAGGAAAGAGGCGCCCACAGCCGCGATCGACGGCCCTCCTTCTCAAAGTCAGCCCCGTCGGCACGGCGTCAGCGTGGAACGACGCATTGGCCGCTACCGTGGTCATTCCATCGACCGAGGTGGCCAGAAGCGGCCATGCGTCGTTACCCCGGCGAGGCCGGAAAAACTCAACCGGTGCGCTGCACGGTACGGTAGCGGCAGCGCGTGCGCAGGTCGGAGGGTTGGCCGATCAGATACTTGGCCAGTTCTTCGAGCAGCGCTTCATCGACCTTCTCTGCTTCGGTGACCAGCGCGTAGGCGCCGAAGCGGTCGATGTTGCGCAGTTCGAAGACGATCTCGCCGGTTGCGAAATCAGGCGTCACCTGCACGGTGGCGCGCACTTCCTGCGGAATCTTGAACACCGCCGGCGCGGCCTTGTCGCGCGAACGCATCACCTCGTCGCACTCGAAACTGACGCCATTGTCGGTGAGCAGCGCTCGAAAACGGTCGATCTGCTCCATCTCCTTTTTCAGCACCAGCGGCGTGTCGTTGACATACTCGAAACGCAGCATGACATAGGCCCAGGGGTCCTCATGCTTCAGGCCCACCCGCCGAGCGCTGGCATGGAAATCGTCCATGCGCAACTGGGTGAAGCTGGTCTGGCCGTCGAGTGTGAACGTGCGGTCGGTGGCCGGCTTGATGACGTTGAGCTGTTTGGCCAGTTCGGTGAGGTAAGAGAAGGTCTTGGACATCGCCGCTTCGATTTCGGCGGCGATCTTCGCCTTGCGCTGCTCTTCGCTTTGCTGCTGCTGCTGCGTCGCGCTGGCCTGTTTTTTCAGCTCGTCGAGTAGTCCCATCGCTGGCCTCCAGTCGGATCATTGTTGCGGCGATTCTAACGCAGCGCGCCAGTAGCGCCGTTGGCGGAGGCGCGCGGCTTCGATGCCCACACCATCGGTCGACAGCGATAGCGACAGCGCGCCGTGCCGATCGGTTCGCCACGGACGCGCGCGCGCCGCGACATAGCGCGCCAGCACTTCGGCTCGCGGATGGCCGAAGCGGTTGCGGTAGCCCGCAGAAAAGATCACCTCGCGCGCCCCGACCGCGGCGACGAAGGCCGGCGAGGAGCCACTGGCGCCGCCATGATGCGGCGCGACCAGCACGTCGGCGCGCAGCAGTTCCGGCGATTGGTGCACCAGCTCTGCCTCCTCACGCACACCGATGTCGGCGGCGAGCAGCAACACCTGACCGGCAGCGGCGACACGCAGCACACAACTCGTCGCATTGCCCTGCCCCGGCTCGACCGCGCGCGCGGGTGGCGGATGCAGCCACTGAAACTCGACGCCATCCCAGTGCCAATGCTCGCCGGCCACGCATGGCTGCCAGGGCAGGGGCAGCGACGATAAGACATCCTCGAAAGGCAGGGCACCGATCAGCTTCGCCACCGGCAAAGTCGCCACCACCGCCTCGGCGCCGCCACTGTGATCGCGGTCGGCATGGCTCAGGATCAGCGCATCGAGCGCACGCACGCCGATGGCACGCAGATAAGGCAGCACGATGCGTCGCCCAGCGCCGCCCTCCTCGCCCACGGCCGGCCCGGCATCGAAGAGCAGATCGTGCTGCGCCGTCTGCAGATGCACGGCCAACCCCTGGCCGACATCGAGCACCGTGGCGCGCAGTTCGCCGACCGCCGGCCGCTCGACCGGCAATAGGAAAAGCGGCAGCAAGGCCATGGCACCCAGCCAGCGCGCCGGAAAGCCGCGCGGTAGCAGCAGCCAGAAAGCGCCGGCGACCCCAAGCAATACCGCCCACAGCGGTGCAGCGGCTTGCTGCCATACCGCCCACGGTACGGCAGTGAGCGCAGCGAGCAGCGCCAGCAATTGTGCCGTCAGCCAGTGTGCCGGCAGCAACAGGAAATCCAGTCCGGGCAGCATGGCCAGCAGCGCCAGCGGCGTGACGATGAGGCTGACGAGCGGAATGGCCAGCGCATTGGCCAGCGGCGAAACGAGCGAGAACTCGCCGAACAGCGCCAGCAGCACTGGCATCATGCCCAGCGTTACCGCCCATTGCGCCCGACCCCAGGCAATCAGCCAGTGTCCGGTTCCCAGGCGATTGCTGGCGATGAAAAAGAGCAGCGCCACGCAGCCGAAGGACAGCCAGAAGCCCGGCGCCAGCATTGCCCACGGGTCGATGAGCAGCACGGCCAACAAAGCTGCGGCCAGCACGCGCCGGCCAGGGATTTCCCGGCCACTGAACAGAGCCAGCGCAACGACGGCGAGCATGAAGAAAGTGCGCTGCGCCGGAATACCGGCGCCGGCGAGCAGCGTGTAGGCACCGGCCGTCAACAGCGCCGCCAGCGCGCGCACGCGCTGTACCGGCCACAACAGTGGCGGACGCGCATGGCTGCGCCACAGCGCACCGAAAGTCAGCCCGGCCAGCGCGGCGATCATCGTCACATGCAAGCCGGAAATGCTCATCAGGTGGGTGATGCCGCTGCGCGCGAACAGCCGCCACTGCTCGGTCGGGATGGCCTGCTGATCGCCAATGGCCAAGGCGGTGAGCACGCCGCCGAACTCGGCACCGGCCAGCCGCGCCTCGAAACGGGCGCGGATCGTCTGGCGCAGACGGTGCACATAGGCCATCGGCTGCATCGCTAGATCGTCCAATCGTTCGCTGCCGGATCGGGCGCGCACCGTGCCGGTAGCGCCGATGGCGCGCTCGAGCAGCCAGGCTTCGTAGTCGAAGCCATGTGGATTGACCGTACCGTGCGGTCGCTTCAGGCGCACGACGAGGCGCCAGCGCTCGCCGGCCGCGAGTTCCGGCGTCGGCAGACGGCGGTCGCGAGGCCAGGAAAGCAGCAGGCGGGATGGCACGCCGGCCGGCGCCTGCTCGACGGCGAACACGAAACGCTGGCCGAAATCGAGCCGCTCCGGCAAGCCGGCGATCATGCCGACCACTTCGAGATCGCGCCCCTCCAGATTGGTCGGCAGCCAGTCGTGCAGGCGCTCCGCCGCCCGATGGCCGGCATAAGCGAAGCCGAGAAAAAAGCCGGCCAGCGCCAGCGTAGCGGTCGCCAACGCACCGCGTCGGCGAGCAGCCATCCAGGCCATCGGCAGTGCAAGCAGGGCGAGTGCGCCGAGCGCGACGGCCGAAGGCAGTTCGGCCTGCAGCTGCAGCAGGCACACGCCGAGCACGAAGCCGACGATGGCAGGCATGATGACCCGACCGGAAGGCGGGACGCAGGCCGTTCAGCCCGGCGCGACCAGATCGACCTCGGCCTGCGCCCGGCGCAGCAGGCGCGCATGGCGATGGCGGGCGCGCAGACGCTGGTCGGTGACGATGCGCCCCACCGTCTCGCCGACGACCATCACCACGCCGAGCAGCGGCAGCACCAGCATCAGGCCACTGACGCCGGCAATCGCGCCGCCGACGAAGATCATCAGCACGGTGATCAGCGGGTGGATGTGCAGGCTGCGACCGATCGTCGCCGGCATATAGACGAAATCGTCGAGCAAACGAGCGAAGACGAACAGGGCCGCCGCCCACCCGGCCATCTCCGGCGCATGTGGAAAATCGGTGGCGGCGACGAGTACGACCAGCAGACCACCGAAGATCGAGCCGACGAAGGGCACCCAGGCCAGCACGGCGCAGATCAGGCCAAGCAACAGCGGCGCATCGAAGCCGAGCAGCCACAGGCCGGCGGCCAAAGTCAGCGTATCGAGCACGGTGAGTTTCATCAGGCCGATGAAATAGGCGCGCAAGGTGCGGTCGAGCTCATGCAGCAGGCACAGCGTGCGCTCGAAAAAGGCGTTCGGCACCGCAGCGACGAGAAAACGGCGGAAGCGCGCCCCATCGCGCAACATGAAGAAGGCCAGAAACGGGGCCAGCAACAGCGTCGGCAGCGCGGTGAGCAGGGCCAGCGCCAGCGGTTCGAGATACTCGATCAGCGAAGTCCCCACCTGGGCCAGACGCGCGGCGACGCCGTCGGCGAGTTCGGCGCGCGCCAGCGCCGGCCAAGCGGCTTCGAGCGCGCGCAGGCTGCGGTCGAGCAGTTGCAGGCCGCCATTGAGGTAACGTTCGATGCTGCCCTGCCAATCGAGCAGATTGCGCGCCGCCATCGGCAGCAAGAGTATGCCGAGCACGGCACACAGCGCCAGAAACAGCCCCATGACCAGCGTCGCCGCCGGCGCCGGATCGATGCTGCGCATGACGAGGGCGCGCGTCGGCCCATGCAGCAGGTAATAGAGGATCAGGGCCAGCAGGCCGGGCACGACCAGCCAGAGGACCTGTTGCAGCAGTACCAGCAGCAGACAGGTCATAGCGATGATCGCCGCCCAGACCACCGGGCCGCCATGCCGTCCGCTGGCGAAGCCGAAATCGCCGCCCTGCAGGGCATAGGCGGTGAAACGGTGCGAGTGCCGCGTGCTCACAGGTGCTGCGCCGCCTTGTCGCCGGCCGCCTCGCGCAGACGCAGGCCGACATGGCGCACCAGCGGCGGCAGAATTTTGGCGGCGATGCGCGCATGTGTTTCGAGCAGGCCGAAGAAATCGTCGCGGAAGAAGGCCGCCAGATGGCAATGCGTCGCGGCGCGCGCCTGGGCGCTGCGCGGTAGATTGTCGAGCAAAGCCAGATCGCCGAAGAAGGCGCCGCGCGTCAGGCGCGCCACGACGCCATCGCCCGGCCAGTCGCGGCGCACGATGGCCACCTCGCCGTCGAGAATGATGTACAGCGCATTGCCTTCCTCGCCTTCGTCGAAAATCACCTCGTCGGCGACATAACTGCGCCGGTGCAGCAGCGCGTCGATCACCGCCAGTTCGCGCGCTCCCAGATCGGCGAACAGGCTCATGCCGCGCAACGGCGAACGTTGCAGACGGGCTTTGCGAAACCACGAGCGCATGTCGATGCGTCCCCCAGGAAAAGACCGCGCGATTGTAGTGCGCAACCCAGGGCGAGCGCGACGGCAACGCCTTCGCTGTGCGGCAAATCGGCCGCCGCCTCGGCCGTGCTTGCCGGCGCGGCATCCTGCCCCGACCGGCGATGGCCGGGAGGCCGGCCTCGGACTTCCCCCGGGCAGTGACTTCGGATAAGCTTGCGCGCCTTTTCCACCCGATCGCGAATCCCATGGCCCAATACGTGATGAGTATGCTCCGCGTGAGCAAGATCGTTCCTCCCAAGCGTCAGATCATCAAGGACATTTCGCTCTCCTTCTTTCCCGGCGCCAAGATCGGCCTGCTCGGCCTGAATGGTGCCGGCAAATCGACGGTGCTGAAAATCATGGCCGGCGTCGACAGGGACTTCGATGGCGAGGTGCAGTGGCAGCCAGACCTCCGCATCGGCTATCTGGCGCAGGAGCCGCAGCTCGATGCCGGCAAGACGGTGCGCGAGGAGGTCGAATCCGGTTTGGGCGAAGTCGTCGAGGCGCGCCGGCGGCTCGATGAAATCTATGCCGCCTATGCCGAGCCGGATGCCGATTTCGACAAACTGGCCGAGGAACAGGCGAAATACGAAGCCATCCTCGCCACCGCTGGCAGCGACATCGAAAACCAGATGGAGATCGCCGCCGACGCGCTGCGCCTGCCGCCCTGGGAGGCGCTCATCGGCCATCTCTCCGGCGGCGAAAAACGCCGTGTCGCACTGTGCAAGCTGCTGCTGTCGAAGCCGGACATGCTGCTGCTCGACGAACCGACCAACCACCTCGATGCCGAATCGGTCGAATGGTTGGAGCAGTTCCTCACCCGCTTTCCCGGCACGGTCGTGGCGGTGACGCACGACCGTTATTTCCTCGACAACGCCGCCGAATGGATCCTCGAGCTCGACCGCGGCCAGGGCATCCCGTGGAAGGGCAATTATTCGAGCTGGCTGGAGCAGAAAGAGGCGCGCCTCGAACAGGAACAGAAGCAGATCGACGCGCACATGAAGGCGATGAAGCAAGAGCTGGAGTGGGTGCGGCAGAACCCGAAGGCACGGCAGGCGAAAAGCAAGGCGCGTCTGGCGCGCTTCGAGGAAATGTCCAGCTTCGAATACCAAAAGCGCAACGAGACGCAGGAGATCTTCATCCCGCCCGGCGAGCGGCTGGGCAACGAGGTTATCGAGTTCAAGGGCGTGAGCAAGAGCTTCGGTGAGCGGCTCTTGATCGACAAACTGTCGTTCAAGGTGTCGCCCGGGGCGATCGTCGGCATCATCGGCCCGAACGGTGCCGGCAAATCGACGCTCTTTCGCCTGATCCAGGGCCTGGAAAAGCCCGACGAAGGCGAGCTCGTGCTCGGGCCGACCGTGCGTATCGCTTCGGTCGATCAGTCGCGCGAAGGCCTGCCGAACGACAAGACGGTCTGGGAAGCGGTCTCCGGCGGACTGGACGTCATCACCGTCGGCAAGTTCGAAATGCCCAGCCGCGCCTATCTCGGCCGCTTCAACTTCAAGGGCAGCGATCAGCAAAAGATCGTCGGCAACCTTTCTGGTGGCGAACGTGGCCGGCTGCATCTGGCCAAGACCCTGATCCAGGGCGGCAATGTGCTCTTGCTCGACGAGCCTTCGAACGACCTCGATGTCGAGACGCTGCGCGCGCTCGAGGATGCGCTGCTCGAATTCGCCGGCTGCGTGCTGGTCATCTCGCACGACCGCTGGTTCCTCGACCGCATCGCGACGCACATTCTCGCCTGCGAAGGCGATTCGCAATGGTTCTTCTTCGAAGGCAATTACCGCGAATACGAGGACGACAAGAAAAAACGCCTCGGTGAGGAGGCGGCGCGACCGCGCCGCGTGCGTTACAAACCGATCAGCCGCTGAGGAAACGCTGAATAAATTGCTGCGTGGGCGCGAGGGCGGCGTTGCGCGGTGCTCGCTTCCTCGCCGATCCACTTGATTGGCTACGGTCGCTGCTTGATACGCGCCTGCTGCTTCCTCCCGCTCGGTGCTTTCTTCAGCGTTTCCTGAAGGAGGCCGCGAGCGGGATAGTGCGGGGCGGGCGACGGGGCACCGGCAATGGCGGCCAGGGCGTCGTGGCGCGCCCGCGCCCGCTGGCTGGCAGCAAAGTCTACCGCCGGGAAGCAGCCGAAGCGCCGTGCCGGCGGAACTGACTTTCGGTCGATGCTTTTCAGCGTCGGTCCAGGCCGGCAATCCAGCGCGTATAGAGACGGTCGGCGGCCCGGCGCATGCGGGCGATGCGCCCGGCCAGGTCCTCCTGCATCTGCGCCGGCGTTTGCACCGAAGCACCGGGAGCGGCGCATTCGTCCGGCCACTGCCGGCACCACAGACGGATCATCGCCTCGGTCATCTCGACATGGCATTGCAGCGCTAGATGCGGGCCGAGCACGAAGGCCTGATGCGCGCAATGCGCGCTTTGCAGCAGCCAGTGCGCGCCTTCGGGCAGGCTGAAGGTTTCGCCATGCCAATGAAAAGCCTCGAAGCGCTCGATGTCGCCCAGCCATTGCTGCGCCAGCGCCGTGCCGAGCGCGGGCGCGGCCAGGCGCACCTCGCCCCAGCCAATCTCCTTGACCGCATTTTTCGTCACCACACCGCCGAGCGCCTTGCTCACCAACTGACCACCCAGGCAATGCCCTAGAACGGGGATGCCCTGCGCTACCGCGGTGCGGATGAGGGCGAGCACCGGCGCGATCCACGGTAGATCGTCATTGACGCTCATCGGCCCGCCCATGAAGCACAGGCCAGAGAAAGCCTCGACCCCGTCCGGCACGGCTTCCCCCTCGTCGAGATGGATCAGGCGCTGGTCGATGGCATGGTGTTCGAGAAAGCTGGCAAAATAGCCCGGCCCCTCGCCGGGGCTGTGGCGGAAGATCGCAACCGGTTTCATCGCGTGATGTCCCTGAAAACACTGCTCTAAGCAAAAGAAATGCCAGCCAACAACGACGCATGGCCGGTTTTGGCGCCTCCGGTCGATGAAGCACCAGCGATACCGGCCAATGCGTCGTTCCACATCGGCGACGCATGGCCGGTTTTGGCGCCTCCGGTCGATGAAACAGCAGCGATACGGGCCAGGATGTCGTTGCGCGCCAGCCGGCTGCTCGTGACCCTCATGGGCTGTGTCCTGCCGGCTACCGCCGTCGCCGCTGCCGAGATCGGCGTCGTCGGCTTGTTGCCCGGCAAGGCAATTCTCGTCGTCGATGGCGTGCGTAAGACCGTGGCGGTCGGCGCCAGCCACGCCGGTGTCAGGCTGCTGGCCATCGAAGGCAATGAGGCGGTGATCGAGAGCGAAGGACGTACCCGGCGGCTGACCCTCGGTCGCCATGTCTATGCGTCGCCGACGGCCGAGAGTCGCGGCAGCGCGACGCTGACCGCCGATGCGCGCGGCCACTTCGTCGCCGATGGCTCGATCAATGGCGCCAGCGTGCGCTTCCTCGTCGATACCGGCGCGACGCTCATCGCCCTCGGCCAGTCCGATGCCCGCCGCGCCAACATCGACTGGCAGCGCGGCCAGCCGGGCATGGCGATGACTGCCAACGGTCCGACGCGGGTGTGGAAGGTGTCGCTGGAAAAGGTGCGCATCGGCTCGATCGAGTTGCAACAGGTGGAGGCGATGGTGCATGAACACGATCTGCCGGTGGCGCTGCTCGGCATGAGCTTCCTCAATCGCATGGAAATGCGCCACGACGGTCCGACGATGCATCTGCGTCAGCGTTACTGAGCGCCCATGGATGCAGAGCGCCTGCGTCGGGCCTTTGCCTGCGCCGCGCCGACGGCGGCAGTCGCGGACGGAGGAACCGGGCCGGCCGACCTGGTGCCGGCGGCCGTACTCATTCCGGTCGTGCTGCGTGCCGGCGGTAAGACGGTGTTGCTCACCCGCCGCACCGCCCATCTGCGCGACCATTCCTCGGCCGTCTGGCCGACTACCATACCGGCACCGGTTTCTGCATCACCCCGATCGTCGCCCTAACAGGCCGTTGAAAAACTACTGCGGTGGGCCATCTGCGGCGTTGCGCGGTGCTCGCTCCCTCGCCGATCTATTTGATAAGTCTCGGTCGCTGCGCTCCATGCGCCGTGCATCGGGTCATCCTCGCTACGTTTTTCAATGACCTGCCAATCCAGCCGCCGCTCGCTCTGCGTCTCGACGAATTCGAGGTCGCCGAAGCCTTCGAAGCACCGCTGGCTTTTCTTCTCGATCGCCGCCATCGGCGGCGGTAGCGGCTGGCCATCGATGGCCAATGGCGCGAGTACTGGGCCAACGAATGCCTTGCGCCGGTCCGACGGACGACCGGACCGGGCAGACCTTCGTGGTGTGGCGGATGTTATACTATTCCGTTATCTTTGAATCGTGTGTGACGCGCTGCAGCCAGACCGGTTTGTTGCGGAGAGTCATGGCTGGCTGTGCGCCGCAACGTGGCCTGCTTCCGTGCCGTTCCGGAAACACTGAACCAAGCCGCGAGTGGGTGCAGTGCAACGCCGCGAGGTGTCCGCGCAGCAATTTATTCAACGTCTCCAGAGCCGCCCCGAGTCTTTCTTGGCTCATCGAAGGGAGAAACGGGCGCAGCGAGTTTTTCGGGGTGTACTCATCATTCGGACGGCCCGGACGACGGACGGAATGCAGATATTCGCCCTCGGCATCAACCACCACAGCGCACCGCTCGATGTGCGCGAGCGGCTTGCCTTTCAACCGACCCAGCTGACCGACGCGCTACGCGATCTGCTGCGCCAGAAGCCGGTGCGCGAGGCGGCGATCCTGTCGACCTGCAATCGCACCGAGCTCTACTGTGCCGCCGAAGCGCAGGATCGGTTGCCTGCCCAGGCCGCGGCCTGGCTGGCCGATTATCACCACCTGCCCGGTAGCGATCTTGAACCTTATTTGTACACGCACCCGCAGCGGGACGCGGTGCGCCATGTCTTCCGCGTCGCCTCCGGCCTTGACTCGATGGTGCTCGGCGAGCCGCAGATCCTCGGCCAGCTGAAACAGGCAGCACGTGCCGCCGAGGAAGCCGGCACGCTCGGCACGCTGCTGTCGAAGCTCTTCCAGCACAGTTTCGCGGTGGCCAAGGAGGTGCGTTCGACTACCGCCATCGGCGCCAACATCGTCTCGATGGCCGCCGCTGCGGTGCATCTGGCGGCGCGCATCTTCGAGCGCATCGCCGATCAGCGCGTACTCTTCGTCGGCGCCGGCGAGATGATCGAACTGGCGGCGGCCCATTTCTGCGGCGAGCGGCCGCGCGCCGTGGCGGTGGCCAACCGCACCTGCGAGCGTGCCGAAGAGCTGGCGGCGCGCTTCCACGGCGAGGCGATGCCGCTCGACCGCATCGGCGACCGGCTGCACGAGTTCGACATCGTCGTCTCCTGCACGGCCAGTCCGTTGCCGATCATCGGTCTGGGCATGGTCGAACGGGCGCTGAAAGCGCGTCGGCACCGGCCGATGGTCATGGTCGATCTGGCCGTGCCGCGCGACATCGAGGCCGAGGTCGGCCGGCTCGACGACGTTTTCCTGTACACCGTCGACGATCTGGCGCAGATCGTCGAGGCTGGCATCGAATCACGCCAGGCGGCGGTGATTGAGGCCGAGACGATCATCGACCGGCAGGTGGAGCAGTTTCTGCATTGGGTCGGCAGTCGCGATGTCGTGCCGCTGATCCGCGCCCTGCGCGCCTCGGCCGAGGAAGCACGCCAGCACGAGGTCGAGCAGGCGTTGCGCCGCCTCAGGCGGGGCGACGATGCCCAGCAGGTCATCGAAACCCTGTCGCGCTGCCTGACCAACAAGCTGATGCACGGTCCGACCCAGGCGCTGAATAGCGCCGAGGACGAGGAACGCGCCGCGCTGGCGCGCCTGATCGGCCGTATCTACCGCCTCGACCGCGGCGGCGACGGCGCGTGATGCGGCGACGGCCATGAAAGCCAGCCTGCTCGATCGGCTGGCGCGCCTGGCCGAACGGCGCGCCGAGCTCGACCGCCTGCTCGCCGCGCCCGAGGCGGCACAGGACATCGACCGCCTGCGTCTACTCACACGCGAGCATGCCGAACTGGTGCCGGTGGTCGAACTGTATGGCGCCTGGCAGCGGGCGCTGGACGATCTGGCCCAGACCACGGCCATGCTCGACGATGCCGAACTGCGTGCGCTGGCCCAGGAAGAACTGCCGGCGGCGAAAGCGAAACTGGCCGCCATCGAGGAAGAATTGCAGCGGGCGCTGCTGCCGCGCGACGCCGACGACGCGCGCAATGTCTTTCTCGAAATCCGCGCCGGCACCGGCGGCGAGGAATCGGCGCTGTTCGCCGCTGACCTGTATCGCATGTATGCCCGTCATGCCGATCGTCAGGGCTGGCGCCTGACGCAGGTATCGGCCAACATTTCCGACCTGGGCGGTTTCCGCGAAATCATCGCCCGCATCGAAGGACGCGACGTCTATGCCCGGCTGAAATTCGAATCCGGCGTGCATCGCGTGCAACGCGTGCCGGCCACCGAAGCGCAGGGACGCATCCACACCTCGGCCTGCACGGTGGCCGTGCTGCCTGAAGCCGAAGAGGTCGGCGAGGTCGCCTTCGACCCCAGCGAGCTGCGCATCGACACCTTCCGCGCCTCCGGCGCCGGCGGCCAGCACATCAACAAGACCGATTCGGCGGTGCGCATCACCCATCTGCCCACTGGCATCGTCGTCGAGTGCCAGGACGACCGTTCGCAGCACCGCAACAAGGCCCAGGCGCTGGCGGTGCTGGCGGCGCGCATCAGGGATGCCCGCCATCAGGCGCAGCAGCGCGAGATCGCCGCCGCGCGCAAGAGCCTGGTCGGCAGCGGCGACCGCTCCGAGCGCATCCGCACCTACAATTTTCCTCAGGGACGGGTGACCGACCATCGCATCAATCTCACCCTGTACAAGATCGAGGCGATCATGGCTGGCGAACTCGACGAGCTGATCGACGCGCTGCTCGCCGAGCACCGGGCGCGCCTGCTGGCCGAACTCGGCGAAGGATGAGCGCCGCGAACACGACCATCGCCGATGCGCTGCGCGCCGCTAGCCGCCAGATTCCGCCCGCCGAGGCCCGTTTGCTGCTCGCGCGCCTGCTCGGTCGCGATGCCGCCTGGCTGATCGCCCACGACGACGAGGTCCTCGCCGTGCCGACGCGGCTGACTTTCGCCCAGTGGATCGCGCGCCGCGCCGCCGGCGAGCCGGTGGCCTACATCGTCGGCGAACGCGAGTTCCATGGCCGGCCCTTCCGGGTCACGCCGGCGACACTCATCCCGCGTCCGGAGACCGAGTTGCTCGTCGAGCGGGCGCTCGCTTGCATCGCGACGACGACTGCGGTCGCTGCCGGCTCGACCGCCCAAATCGCGGGCAAGCCCGCTCCCACGAGGGGTTGCGCCAAAGAGTCGCATCGGGTCGTTTCCACGCCAACACAACTGCGCAGCGTCGTACCGGCCGAGGTGCTCGACCTGGGCACCGGCAGCGGTTGCATCGCCATCACGCTGGCGCTGGAGAGCAGTGCGCGGCTCACCGCCGTCGAGCGTTCGCCGGCCGCGCTGGCCGTGGCGCAGGCCAATGCCCAGCGGCTGGGGGCGACGGTCGAATTCCTGCCTGGGGACTGGTATGCGCCGCTCGCCGGCCGGCGCTTCGCGCTCATCGTCGCCAACCCGCCCTATGTCGCTGCCGGCGACGCACATCTGGCACAGGGCGACCTGCGTTTCGAGCCGCACCAAGCGCTCTCTGCCGGCGCCGACGGCCTGGACGATCTGCGGACGATCATCGCCGGCGCGCCGGCGCATCTGTTGCCCGGCGGCCGGCTGTTGCTCGAACACGGGTACGATCAGGGCGAGGCGGTGCAGGCGCTGCTCGCCGCCGCCGGCTTCACCGACCTCGAAGGCCAGCGTGATCTGGCCGGACACTGGCGAATCAGCGGCGGTAGGCTGCGGGCGGCGCGGCCCCTCGAGGGGCGAAACGAGCGCAGCGAGTTTTTCGGGGTGGGCCGAAACACGAAGGGCCGTCCCGAGTGTTTCCTGCCCCTTGAGGGGCGAAACGAGCGCAGCGAGTTTTTCGGGGTGGGCCGAAACACGAAGGGCCGTCCCGAGTGTTTCCTGCCCCTTGAGGGGCGAAACGAGCGCAGCGAGTTTTTCGGGGTGGGCCTATTCCCGCCGTACCGTCCAGGCTGACTTTCGCGGTCGGCCGCGGTTTTCGCCCGGTCGTTCGGCCGGCACCAGATGGCGCTTGCCCGGACCGATCAGGTCGGCCCGACCCAGGCGTTTGAGCGCCTCGCGCAGCAGCGGCCAGTTCGCCGGATCGTGGTAACGCAGAAAGGCCTTATGCAGCCGGCGGGCGCGCTCGCCGCGCACGACGGCGAGGCGCTCGCCGCCGCCGGACAGCCGCTTGAGCGGATTCAACCCGGTATGCCACATCGCCGTGGCCAGCGCGAGCGGCGCCGGCAGGAAGGTCTGCACCTGATCGAGGCGGAAACCGTTGCGCTTGAGCCACAGCGCCAGTGCGAGCATGTCTTCGTCGGTGGTGCCGGGATGGGCGGCGATGAAATAGGGGATCAGATACTGCTCCTTGCCCGCCGCGCGTGAAACCTGCTCGAACAGGGTCTTGAAGCGGTCGTAGGTGGCCATGCCGGGCTTCATCATCGCCGCCAGCGGTCCGGCCTCGCTGTGCTCAGGGGCGATCTTGAGATAACCGCCGACATGATGGGTAACCAGTTCCCTGACGTATTCGGGGGAACGCACGGCCAGGTCGTAACGCAGGCCCGAGCCGATGAGCACCTTTTTGATGCCAGGCAGCGCCCGCGCCGCGCGATACAGTTCGATCAGCGGCCCGTGGTCGGTGCGCAGATTGTGGCAAATATCGGGGTAAACGCAGGACAGACGCCGGCAGGCGGCCTCGATCGCCGGCTCCCTGCAGCCGAGGCGATACATGTTGGCCGTCGGCCCGCCGAGATCGGAAATGACACCGGTGAAGCCGGCCGTCCTGTCGCGGATCTCCTCGATCTCACGCAGGATGCTCTGCATCGAGCGGCTCTGGATGATGCGCCCCTCGTGTTCGGTGATCGAGCAGAAGGTGCAGCCGCCGAAGCAGCCGCGCATGATGCTGACCGAAAAGCGGATCATCTCCCAGGCCGGGATCTTCGCCGCGCCATAGCCCGGATGCGGCGCGCGCGCATAGGGCAGGCCATAGACGTAGTCCATCTCGGCCGTGCTGAGCGGCAGCGGCGGCGGATTGAGCCACAGGTCGCGTTCGCCATGCGCCTGCACCAGCGCGCGCGCATTGCCGGGGTTCGATTCGAGGTGGAAGACGCGCGAGGCGTGGGCATACAGCCGCGCATCGGCCTTTACCTGTTCGTAAGCCGGCAGGCGCAACACCTGGTACTTGCGCGACGCCGTGGCGATGGGGCTGACTTTGGTGCGGAAATCGCGCCCAAGGCAAGCCGCGGAACACCCTGTGGGAGCGGGCTTGCCCGCGATGACGGCATTCGTAGCGGCATCGACGCTGTTGCGGTCGAGGTCGTTTCCACGGCCGTACCGATGTTCCGGATCCGATTCGTCGCGTTCTTGCCATCGATCGTCGGGCCGCCAGCCGCGCGGCACGATGAAGGCGCTGCCGCGCAGATCGCGGATGTCGTCGATGGCCACGCCGCGCGCCAGCCGGTGCGCCAATTCGACCAGCGCCCGCTCGGCATTGCCATAGAGCAGCAGATCGGCCTTGGCATCGAAGAGGATGGCGCGGCGCACCGTGTCCGACCAGTAGTCGTAATGAGCGATGCGCCGCAGGCTGGCTTCGATGCCGCCGAGGACGATGGGTACGTTGGGAAAGGCTTCGCGCGCCCGCTGGGCATAGACGATGCACGCGCGGTCTGGCCGCTTGCCGGCTTCGCCGCCGGGCGTGTACGCATCATCGGAGCGAATCTTGCGCTCGGCGGTGTAGCGATTGACCATCGAGTCCATATTGCCGGCGGTGATACCGAAGAACAGCCGCGGCCGGCCGAGGCGGCGGAAGTCATCCGCCGAGTGCCACTCCGGCTGGGCGATGATGCCGACGCGAAACCCCTGATCTTCGAGCAACCGGCCGACGAGCGCCATGCCGAAGCTCGGATGATCGACATAGGCATCGCCGGTGATCAGCACGACATCGCACTCCTCCCAGCCCAGCGCCTCCATCTCGGCGCGCGATGTCGGCAAGAAGGGGGCGACGCCGAAACGCTTGGCCCAGTAGGGGCGATAGGCGGTCAGCGGGCGAAGGATGGGCATGGCGAGGAACGGAGATGCGCCTGGGCAGCGGCACCCTATTATCTTCTGCCGCGCCACGACCGATGCGCTGATAGCCATTGCCTATCGAATCGATATCGACATTCAATTGGATATATCAAGCTCGCCCGCCTAAGATGCGTTTCAGCGTCGCGACGACATCAATTTTCGCCTCCGCCTCGGGGCGCGCCGCGATGTCACCTCAACGATCGATCCACTTTCGCCAAGGAGACACTTCATGAGCACTTCGCTGATCAACACTGAAATCAAGCCGTTCAAGGCCACCGCCTTCCACAATGGCAAGTTCGTCGAACTGACCGAAGCTTCGTTGAAAGGAAAATGGTCGGTGATGTTCTTTTATCCGGCCGACTTCACCTTCGTCTGCCCGACCGAACTCGGCGATCTGGCCGACAACTACGCCGAATTCCAGAAGATGGATGTCGAGATCTATGCCGTGTCTACCGACACGCACTTTACCCATAAGGCCTGGCATGACACCTCGGAGACGATCAGGAAGATCCAGTTCCCGATGATCGGCGACCCGACCGGAACCATCACGCGCAACTTTGGCGTCATGATCGAGGAAGCTGGCCTCGCCGAGCGCGGCACCTTCGTCATGGATCCGCAGGGCAGGATCCAGATCATCGAGATCAATGCCGGCGGCGTCGGGCGGGATGCGAACGAACTGATCCGCAAGATCAAGGCCGCGCAGTATGTTGCCAGCCATCCGGGCGAGGTCTGCCCGGCGAAGTGGAAGGAAGGCGACAAGACGCTCGCGCCGTCGCTCGATCTGGTCGGCAAGATCTGACCCCCCGCTCCGACCTTCCCCCGCTGCCGGCGCTCGCCGGCAGCGGGCAAGGGCCAGGGCCACCGTGCCGCAGCACGGCTCCTACCCCTTGCCGCCAGTCGTTGCCCGAACTCTTCCATTCCACGCTCTCGACCGGAGACCGCCATGCTCGACGCCGCCATCAAGACCCAGCTTGCTTCCTATCTCGAAAAGTTGCAGCAGCCGATCGAACTCGTCGCCTCGCTCGACGACCGTCCCGCCTCCGGCGAGCTGCGCACCCTGCTCAACGACATTGCCGCGCTGTCGGCCCAGGTCAGCGTGCGCTTCGATGGAAAAGAGGTCCGCCGGCCATCGTTCTCGGTCGGACGGCCGGGCGAGGCTGGTCGCATCCGTTTCGCCGGACTGCCGATGGGCCATGAATTCACGTCTCTGGTGCTGGCGTTGCTGCACACCGGCGGTCATCCGCCGCGCATCGAAGCGGCGCAGAGGAAGCAGGTCGAGGCCATCGTCGGCGAATTCCGCTTCGAGGTCTATGTTTCGCTTTCCTGCCACAACTGCCCGGACGTCGTGCAGGCGCTCAACCTGCTGGCGGTGCTCAACCCCGGCATCAGCGTGACGATGATCGATGGCGCGCTGTTCCAGGACGAAGTCGAGGGGCACGGCATCATGGCCGTGCCGGCGGTGTTCCTGAACGGCGAAGCCTTCGGCCATGGCCGCATGGGGCTGGAGGAAATCGTCGCCCGGCTCGATACCGGCGCGGCGGCGCGCGCGGCGGCGGCGCTCGATGAGCGTGCGCCCTTCGACGTGCTGGTCGTCGGCGGCGGGCCGGCCGGCAGCGCGGCCGCCATCTATGCCGCCCGTAAGGGCATCCGCACCGGCCTCGTCGCCGAACGCTTCGGCGGCCAGGTGCTCGACACACTGGCGATCGAAAACTTCATCTCGATCCAGCACACCGAAGGGGCGAAGCTGGCCGTGGCGCTCGAAGAGCATGTGCGCGCCTACGGCGTGGACATCATTCGCCAGCAACGCGCCGAAGCGCTCCTTACCAGCGAGGACGGCTTGCATGCGGTACGACTGGCCAGCGGCGCGACCTTGAAGGCGAAGACGGTGGTGCTGGCCCTCGGCGCGCGCTGGCGCGAAATGAACGTGCCGGGCGAGAAGGAATACAAGGCGAAGGGCGTCTGCTTCTGCCCGCATTGCGATGGACCGCTGTTCAAAGGCAAGCGCGTGGCGGTGATCGGCGGCGGCAATTCGGGTGTCGAAGCGGCCATCGACCTCGCTGGCATCGTCAGCCACGTGACGCTGATCGAATTCGACAGCAAGCTGCGCGCCGACGCGGTGCTGCAGGAAAAGCTGCGCAGCCTGGCCAATGTCACCATCGTCATGAGCGCACTGACCACCGAAGTGCTCGGCGACGGCGAGAGGGTCACCGGTCTGACCTATACCGACCGCGTCAGCGGCGAGAGCCACAGCATCGAGCTCGAAGGCATTTTCGTCCAGATCGGCCTGCTGCCGAACACCGACTGGCTCAAGGGCACGCTGAATCTCAACCGCTACGGCGAAATCGAGATCGACGCCCGCGCTCAGACTTCGCTGCCCGGCGTCTTCGCCGCTGGCGACTGCACCACCGTGCCCTATAAGCAGATCGTCATCGCCCTGGGCGAAGGCGCCAAGGCCAGCCTGTCGGCCTTCGATCACCTGATCCGAACGGGCGCTTGAACCCGAGCGGTCCCGCGCCCACGCCGTGCCGGTGGGGCTGACTTTGGCCAACGCGGACGAAAGCCGCGCGCGGAATACAGCGCAACGCCGCGCTGCGCCGGCGCAGCATTTCAGCGTTTCTCCTGCACCGGCCTGGCTTGGTCGAGCCTTCGCAGCGGAAACGGTGCCGGGCGTCGGCTGCGATCGGCTGCGCCTCTTCGCAGCCCGGTGCGTCTACGCTAGACTAGCGCCTCGATGGGGGCGTAGCTCAGCTGGGAGAGCGTCTGGTTCGCAATCAGAAGGTCGGGGGTTCGATCCCCCCCGTCTCCACCACTCTTCTCAAGCGGACACCGTATTCATCCTGGCGTTCAAGCATCAAAGGGAGTCGGGGTACTAATCGAGCAGGATGGAAAGAGCCCTGACTGGACGCGCACCCGAGCGGTCACGCCGTTTGGAACCCCCCTGACACCCGCAACATCGCAGCCACCCGCACCAGTGCTCATTGACCCCAATAGCACGGATTCGGTAGTAAACCGCGCGCCACCATCCTCCACGAGCCAGCCTCGCGCTGGTTTTATCGCCATGGCAAAGGGGACGCTGAAGAAAGCGGAAATGGAGCTGGGCGCGCTCTCATTGGCCCTGACTGGCGCGGAGCAAGCGTGCGCAGCGCGCCTTCGAGGGAGAGCACGCGGGGTTATGCACAGAACACGGGCGCATCGCCGCCCAGATTTTCATCCGCTTATACTGCGCAGCGCCTTTGATCTCTCTTCTTACGCATGCTGTCCTACGACGTCTCCGAAGCCGATTTCACCGCCGAGGTCATCGAGCGCTCGCACCAGACGCCGGTGCTGGTCGACATCGGTGCCGCCTGGTGCGCGCCCTGTCGCGTGCTTGGGCCACTGCTCGAACGGCTGGTCTGCGACTATCGCGGCGCTTTCCTATTGGCGCGCGTCGATGCCGATGAGAACATGCGCATCGCCGGTCAGCACAAGGTGCGCGGTTTCCCGACGGTCATCGCTTACAGCCGGGGCGGCGAAATCGACCGTTTCGTCAGCGCCCAGACCGAGGGCTTCCTGCGTCGCTTCATCGACGGCGTGATCGAACGCCACCGGGCGGGCGGCTGATCGGGCGTAGCGATGCTCTGCCAATTCGACGGCCGCCAGCCCCGTCTCGGCCACCTGGTCTGGGTGGCGCCGACGGCGGTGATCATCGGCGATGTGACGCTGGCCGACGAGGCCAGCGTCTGGTGGGGCGCGGTACTGCGCGGCGATAACGACCCGATCGTCATTGGCGCCCAGAGCAACGTGCAGGATGGCGCCGTGTTGCATACCGATGCCGGTGCGCCGCTGAGCCTCGGCCAGCAGGTGACGGTTGGTCATCGTGCCGTGCTGCACGGCTGCTCCGTCGATGATGGCACGCTGATCGGCATCGGCGCCATCGTGCTCAATCATGCCCGTATCGGCGCCGGCAGCCTGATCGGCGCTGGAGCGCTGATTCCGGAAGGCAAGGAAATTCCGTCCGGCGTGCTGGTGCTCGGCAATCCGGGCAAGGTAGTGCGCGCACTGAGCGACGAGGAGCAGGCGCGTCTGCGCCGCGGCGCGTTCCATTACGCCGCCAAGGCGCGGCTTTATGGCGAGGCTCTGTCGGTCTGCGGCTGAAGGAATACCCGCTCGCGTGACCACGCAGCGCAGCTGGCAAAGCGGCATGGGCGCCGTCCCAGGTTAAGAGGTGACCCGTAACCAGTGCGCGCAGCGGACATGCCGTTTTCCTCCCGCAAGGGGGGGGCGATCCTACGGCTTTTCGCCCGGCGGCCAGCTGCGCGGCAGCAGCACCCACTGGCTGCCCTGCTGGCGCATGCGGCCGGCCAGTTCGCCGGCCTGATCGCCGCTGCCCCAGTAGAAATCGGCGCGCGGTGCGCCGCGGATGGCACCGCCGGTGTCCTGAGCGAGCATCAGCCGGCGCAGCGGGCGCGCTTCGTTCGGCCAGGTGGTGGCGAGATAGACCGGCGCGCCGAGCGGGATGAAGCGCGGGTCGATGGCGATCGAGCGGCCTGGCTGCAGTGGCACGCCGAGTGCGCCGGGCGGACCGCTGCCTTCGGCCGGCAGTTCGCGGAAAAAGACGATGCTGGGATTAACCTCGAGCAGTTCCTGCAATCGACCTGGATTGGCGTGCACCCAGGCCCTGATGCCCTGCATCGAGGCCTGCTCGGCCTTCAGCTCGCCCTGCTCGATCAGCCAGCGGCCGACCGAGCGATAGGGATGACCATTTTGGTCGGCATAGCCGAGGCGGATGCGCGTGCCGTCGTCGAGCCGGACCTGCCCCGAGCCCTGGATCTGCATGAAGAAGAAATCGACCATGTCGTCTAGCCAGAGGATGGCCTCGTTCTGGCGCTCTCTTTCGATCCGGTTCCATTCGGCGCGCGCGTAATAGGGCACGAGCCGCCGACCTTCGAGGCGGCCGCGCAGGCGCAGTGACTTCAGTTCCGGATAGACGCTGGCGAGATCGACGACGATCATGTCCTCGGGCGGGCCGAAGACTGGCACGGTATAGGGCGGCTTACGCTGCCGGCTGCCGCGCAGCAGCGGTTCGTAATAGCCGGTGACCAAACCGCTGCGCGCACCGTCGCCGGCGAGCACCGCCCAAGGGGTGAATTGCGCCTCGAAGAAGGCGCGCGCCTCGGCCTCGTTGCCGACGTTGGCCGAGCGCGCCGCGGTACACACGGCGTGCCAACGGGGCTGACTTTGCAGTATGCGGCAGCTGTCGCGAAAGGCGATGAACACCGGCAGCAGCTCATCGCTCAGCCAGTCGGGCAAATCGCTCCACTGCGCCGGCTGCAAACTGGGCTCGGCCGCTTTGACCGTTTCGCTCGGGCTAGGGGGGCAAACGGGACAGGACGGACAGGGCGGGCAAGACGGACAAGGCGCCGGCGCCGCACAGGCCTCGGCGGAAGAAGGCGGCTGCACCGTTTCGGCGACGGGGAAGCGCACCGGCAACGGCCCACAACCGGTGAGCAGCGTGGCACACGAGAGCAGGGAGAAGAAGACGAAGCGTGACATCTGCTAAATTCCGGGCATCGAAACCGTGATTATCGCAACGATGGATGATCTTTCCGCTGCAACCGATTCTCGCCCGCTACGCGCGCGCCTCGCGCAGACGCTGGCCCGCGTCGACGGTCTGCTTGCCCGGCTCGAGCCGTTGCTGCCGCCAGCGCCGCCGGCGACCGACTGGGGGGCGTCGGCCTTTCTCTGGCGGCGGCGCCACGGCCGGGGCGCGCTCGAGGCAGTGCCGGCGCCCCGTCTGATCGATGCCGAGGATCTCATCGGCATCGAGCGTCAGAAAGAGCGCTTTGTCGCCAACATCGCCCAGTTCGTCGCCGGCAAGCCGGCGAACAACGTGCTGCTCAGCGGCGCGCGTGGCACCGGCAAGTCGTCGCTGGTGCGCGCGCTGCTGCCGCGCTTCGCTGCCGTCGGCCTACGCCTGATCGAGGTGGACAAGCAAGCGCTCATCGATCTGCCGGATATCGTGGCGCTGCTCGCTGGGCGCAGCGAACGCTACGTGCTTTATTGCGACGATTTGTCTTTCGAAGCGGGTGATGCGGCTTACAAAGCGCTCAAGTCGGCGCTCGATGGCTCGCTCAGCGGCCTGCCCGAGCATCTGCTGCTCGTCGCCACCTCGAACCGCCGCCATCTGATGCCCGAGGCGCTGCGCGAGAATCTCGAGGTGACGCAAGGCGAGGACGGCGAGATCCATCCCGGCGAGACGAGCGAGGAGAAGATCTCGCTCTCCGAGCGCTTCGGCCTCTGGCTATCCTTCCATCCCTTCGATCAGGAGACTTATTGGGCCGCCTGTCGGCACTGGCTGTGCCGCCTAGGGCTGACGGCCGAGCAGGCCGAGGCGGCGCGCGCTGAGGCGCTGCGCTGGGCGCTCGATCGCGGCGGTCGGTCCGGGCGCATCGCCCATCAGTTCGCGCGCGATTACGCCGGTCGGCAGGCGATGCAGGCATGAGCGGTAGCGAAACGGCGGGCCGCCGCCGGGTCGAGGTCGCCGCTGCCGTCCTGCTGCGTGCCGATGGTCATTTCCTCCTCGGTCAGCGCGCGCCGGGGACGTTTTATGCCGGCTACTGGGAATTCCCCGGCGGCAAGCTCGAGGCTGGCGAGACGCTCGAGCAGGCGCTGCGACGCGAGCTGGGCGAAGAGCTGGGTATCGAGCTCGAGCAGGCGACGCCATGGATCTGTCGCGCGCATGAATACGAGCACGCCGAGGTCCGCCTGCACTTTTTTCGCGTCACCGCCTGGCGCGGCGAGCTGGTCGATCATGTGCATAGCGCGCTCGTCTGGCAGCGGCCAGAGACGATCGAGGTCGGGCCGATGCTGCCGGCCAATGCGCCGGTGCTGCGCGCGCTGCTGCTGCCGGATTTCTATGCCATCACCCAGGCGCAGCGCATCGGCGTGCCTGCACAGCTCGCCGCGCTCGATCGGGCACTGCGTGGCGGCCTGCAGCTCGTGCAGCTGCGTGAGCCGCAGATGTCGGCTGATGAGCGCGCAGACTTCATTCGTCGTGCCGTTGCGCTCTGCCGCGCGCATGGCGCGCGCGTCTTGCTCAATGCTGCCGGCTGGGGGGATGAGGCCGCAGCGCTCATCGCGGCAGCACACGCGTTCGCCGTCGATGGCCTGCATCTGCCCTCGGCACTGTTGCGCGCGCTGGCCGGTCAGCGGCCGGACGTCCCCTGGCTGGCCGCCTCCTGTCACGACGGCGAGGAACTGGCGCTAGCGGCGGCGCTCGGCTGCGATTTCGCCGTCCTCGGTCCGGTACTGCCGACGGCCTCGCATCCGGGACAGCCGGTTCTGGGTTGGGAGGGTTTGGCCAGCGTGCTGCGCGATACACCTTTGCCGGTCTATGCGCTTGGCGGGTTGAGGCGTGCCGATCTGCCGCGTGCGCTGGCCCTCGGCGCGCAAGGGGTGGCGGCGATTCGGGCAGCGTGGGAGTAGGCAGCACCCGCTCGGCGGGGTTCGGTTGCGCGCGTCTCTAGCGTTGGCAGGCGGCCCTTGCTGTAAGGCAGGCGGTGCTGAAGCGCCACCTTGACCATCAGATCGGCCGAGACGGTGCCGGGTGTCTTGGCCAGCAGGCTGGTCGCCGGATCGTTGCGCAAGGCGAGCGGATCGTCGATGAAGGCCGGCGACAGATGGCGCAGCCCGCGATAGGGAAACACTGAAAAAATCGACGAGTGGGATACAGTAGCTGGCGCACGCAGCGCAACGACCGTAGCCGATCAAACGGATCGGCGAGGGAGCGCGCAGCGCGCAACGCCGTGATGCGCCCGCGCAGCAATTTATTCAATTCAGCGTTTCCCTAGCGGCGCGGCCCCCTTGGGCTGCCCGCGGCCCGGACAGTCAAGCATCGTCGGCGACAGGCTCGTTCCGTGAGCCGCCGGCGCGCTAGGATCTCGGATATGAACACCGAATCGTCATTCATCGCGCATGTCGCAGGCGGCGGCCAGCAAGCCTGGCGCGAGCATCCGCTCGAAGTCCATCTAACCGGGGTAGCGGCGCTGGCCCGATGTTTTGCCCGCGACATCGGCGCGGATTGGGCGCATCGGGCGGGCTTGTGGCATGACCTGGGCAAGTATGCGCCGCAGTTCCAGGCCATGATCCGGCGCGAGTCGGGCTACGATCCCGAAGAACTGCCGGTTCCGGGACCGCGCAACCACACGACGGCGGGCGCCCTGTACGCCATCGACAAACTTGGCCCGGCAGGCAGACTGCTTGCCTATCTCATCGCCGGCCACCATGCCGGCCTGCCGGACTGGCAGGGCGACACGAATGCCGCAGCGGCTTTGAGCCAACGCCTGAAGGAACGCAGCCACCTCGACGTGCTGCCGCTCGATCAGATTCCCGCCGCCATCCTGCACCCGGACTTGCCCGAGAAACAGGCCCTGCCGGGCTTTCCCGACGGCTTGCATTCATGGCTGCGCATGCTGTTCTCCTGCCTCGTCGATGCCGATTTCCTCGATACCGAGGCCTTCATGGAGCCGGACAAGGCGGCGCTGCGCACGCCGGGCGAGGATCTCGCGGCCTTGCAGGCGCGCCTCGATGCGTATCTTTCCCGCTTCAACGGTGCGGACCCGACGCCGGTCAACCGCCTGCGCGCCGAGGTCTCGCGGCAATGCCGGGAGAAAGCGGCGCTCGAACCGGGTCTCTTCAGTCTCACCGTGCCCACCGGCGGCGGCAAGACGCTCGCCAGCATGGCCTTCGCGCTCGCACATGCCCAGCGTCACGGCAAGCGCCGCGTGATCACCGCCATTCCCTACACCAGCATCATCGAGCAGACTGCCGACATCTACCGCGAAATTTTCGGCGCGGCGGTGCTCGAACATCACAGCAGCCTCGACCCCGACAAGGAAAGCGTGAAAAGCCGGCTGGCGGCGGAAAACTGGGATGCGCCGATCATCGTCACCACCAATGTCCAGCTGTTCGAATCGCTGTTCGCGGCGCGCCCCTCGCGCTGCCGCAAGCTGCACAACCTGATCGATAGCGTCATCGTGCTGGACGAGGCGCAAACGCTGCCGCCGGAACTGTTGCAGCCCATCCTCGACGCGATGAACCTGCTGGTGCGTCATTACGGCGTGTCCATCGTGCTGTGCACCGCCACGCAGCCGGCGCTCAGCGAGGTCGGCCACTTCGGGCGCAGCCTGCGCGGGCTCGAGAACGTGCGCGAGATCATCGACGATCCGGCCGCGCTCGCGGCCCGCCTCCAGCGCGTCGAGGTTCTCATGCCCGCCGATTTCCGGCAGGGCGAGGACTGGGATACGATCGCCGCCAAAGTCAGCTCGGTTGGCACGGCGCTGGCCATCGTCAATACCCGCAAGGACTGCCGCGAACTGTGGCATCGGCTACCAGAAGGCGCGATTCACCTGTCGGCCGCGATGTGCGGCGCGCACCGCGCGCAGTGCATCGCCGAGATTCGCCGCCGGCTCGCGGCGCAAGAACCCGTCCTGGTCGCCTCGACGCAGCTGATCGAAGCGGGCGTGGATGTCGATTTTCCGGTCGTCTGGCGCGCACTGGCCGGGCTCGATTCGATTGCTCAGGCGGCCGGTCGCTGCAACCGCGAAGGGCGATTGGAACGCGGGCGAGTCACCGTCTTCGTTCCGCCCCATTCCCCACCGCCCGGCCAGTTGCGCCGCGCCGCGCAGACCACGGTCAGCCTATGCGCCGGAGGCGAGACCGACCCGCTGGCCCCCGAGACCTTCGCCCGCTACTTCCGTCACTACTATTGCGATGCGCCGAGCTGGGACCGGTATGGCCTCCACGACCTGCTTTGCCGCGATGCCGGTCGTCTGGAAATCCAGTTCCGCAGCGCTGCGCAGGCCTTCCGCTACATCGACGATGCCGAGAGTCTTCCCATTCTCGTCTGGTGGGACGACAGCCGCGGTCTGATCGGCAAACTGGCGAAGGATGGCCCCGAACGCGGGCTGATGAGGAAACTCCAACGCTATAGTGTGAACCTGCCGCGCCGCCAGGTCGAGCGGCTGCTCCAGACCGGAGAAGTGCGCGAGGCGTTTCCGGGGATTTTCGCCCAGGACGTCGATACGCTCTACCATCCGCAACTTGGCGTTGTCATCGATGACGACGCGCCCTTGGTGTTCTGACGGAGGAAAAGTGAAGATCGCCTATTGCCTGGAAGTGCGCGGTGACTTTGCCTGCTTCACGCGGCCGGAGATGAAGGTCGAGCGCGTTTCCTACGACGTCATCACGCCCTCGGCGGCGCGCGCCGTGTTCGAGGCCATCCTGTGGAAGCCGGCGATCCGCTGGCGGGTTTTGCAAATCGAGGTGCTCAACCCGATCCGCTGGATCAATCTGCGCCGCAACGAGGTTTCCAAAATTGCTGGCGTCAAGGATGGTTTCTGCATTGATGATGAGGGCGTCAGACAGCAACGCGCCGGCCTGTTTCTGCGCGACGTGGCCTACCGGCTGCACGCCGAGATGCGCTTCGGGCGCGACCCGGCGCAGCATGTCGGCCAGTTCCCGCACCTGTCGCGCCATCGCCCGGCCGACGACCTCGAACCGGGCTGCCGGGAGGAAGCGAAGTTCCACGAGATGTTCCTGCGCCGCGCCGGGAAGGGCCAGTGCATCAACCAGCCCTATCTGGGCTGCCGCGAATTCGCCTGCGCCTTCCGGTTGATCCGCGACCCGACCGCGGAACCGCCCGCCATCGACGAGACCCGCGATCTGGGCTGGATGCTTTACGACCTCGATTTCGCCGATCCGGTCGACCCGAAGCCGACCTTCTTCCGCGCCGAGATGAAAGCCGGCGTCATCGACCTTGCGGGTGTGGAGGTGCGGCGATGATCCTGCAGGCGTTGGCCGACTACTACGCACGCAAGCCCAAGGCCGACGAGGCCGCCGATGGCCTGGCGCCGGTCGGCATGGAGGAAAACGGCATCGGCTTCGCCATCGTCCTCGATGCCGAGGGTCGGGCGGTGAATATTGCCGATCTGCGCATCGCCGACGGAAAGAAGCCGCGCGCGCGGCCGATGATCGTGCCGATATCCTGCGACCGCACCGGCAGGAATGCATGGGAGACGAGCTTCCTGCTCTGGGATTACCCGCGCTATGTGCTGGGCGTGCTCGGCGAAAAAGATGCGCCCGGGATGGCCGACAAGCGCATCGGCGCCTTCCGCAGGAAGCTGGCCGAGGCCTTCCCCGATCCGCGCGTCGATCTGGGCGTCCTCGCCGTGCAGCGCTTCTATGAGCGCTTTGCCGAAAACCTCGCGTGCCTCAAGGCGGATCCGCTCTGGCCGGAGGTTGAGAGCGCCACCTTTGGCGTGAGCTTCCGGCTGCGTGATGCCACCGATCTGGTCTGCCAGTCGCCCGCCGTGCGCCGGCGGGCGCGGGAGCTGTTCGAGCAGGACGACGAGGCGCCCAGCGGCCAGTGTCTCGTCAGCGGCGAGTTGGGGCGGCTGCAAGTCCTCCATCCGGCCACCCCTGTGCCCGGCGCCAAGGCCACGGCCAAGATTCTCTCGTTCAATGAGCGGGCCTACGAGTCCTATGGCAAGCGCGAGCGGCAGGGCGAGAATGCCCCGGTCGGCAAGGCGGTCGCCTTCGCCTACGCCACGGCGCTCAATTACCTGCTGCGCACGGACGGGCGGCAGAAGCTGCGCGTCGGCGACGACACCGTGGTCTTCTGGGCGAGCCGCGACAATCCCATCGAACACGATTTCGCCGCCTACTTCGACTTCGACGAGCGCAAATCCGACGACCCGGACGCCGGCGTCGGCGCGATCCGCGCGCTCTACGCCGCGGTCGGTCAGGGCGTGCGGCCGATGCTCGATACCGAGACGCGCTTTTTCGTGCTTGGCCTCGCGCCCAATGCGGCACGCATCGCCGTGCGCTTCTGGCTCACCGGCACGGTAGCCGAGATGGCGAGCCGCATCGTCCGCCACTTCGACGACCTCGCCATCGCGCATGGCGACAAGGAGCCGCCCTTCCTGTCGCTCAAGACCCTGCTGCGCGCCGTAGCGACGCAAGGCAAGGACGAAAACATCCCGCCCAATCTCGGCGGCGAACTGATGCGATCCATCCTGCTCGGCCTGCCCTATCCGGAAACGCTATTCGGTGGCGCGCTGCGCCGCATCCGTCAGGAACGCCTGGTGAATCACGCCCGCGCCGCCCTGCTCAAAGCCTACCTCAACCGCAAACCCCATCCGTCTGACAAGGAGATCGCCGTGTCGCTCGACAAGGAAAACGCCAACCCCGGCTACCGGCTCGGCCGCCTGTTCGCCGTGCTGGAGCGGGTGCAGGAAGAAGCCAGCCCCGGCCTCAACGCCACGATCCGCGACCGCTACTACGGCGCGTTTTCGGCCACGCCCGCCGCGGTGTTCGCCACGCTGATGCGCATGAAGAACCACCATCTGGCCAAGCTGGAGAACGCGGGTCGGCGCGCCAACCTCGAAAAGCTGATCGGCGAAATCGTCGACGGTCTGCCGCCGACGCTGCCCGCCCACCTGTCGCTGCCCGACCAGGGCCGCTTCGCCATCGGCTACTACCACCAGCGTATGGATTCCGGAACCTACAAATCGCCCGCCAAGGAGAACGACAATGGCTGAACCGTTGAAAAACCGCCACGACTTCGTCTTGCTGTTCGACGTGAAAGACGGCAACCCCAATGGCGACCCGGACGCCGGCAACCTGCCGCGGCTGGATGCCGAAACCGGCCACGGCCTCGTCACCGACGTTTGCCTCAAGCGCAAGGTGCGCAACTACGTGGCGCTGACCCATGTTGCCGACCAGGACGAGGAGGGAAACTATCCGGCATTGCCCGAAGGGAAGCGCTACGAAATCTATGTGCGGGAAAAGGCCATCCTGAATCTCCAGCACAAGCGTGCCTACGCGAAGTATCAACTGACGCCGGAAGAGAAAAAGCTGCCAAAGGACATGCAAAAGGCGCGCGAAGTGATCGGCTCGATGTGCGCCAATTTCTTCGACATTCGCGCGTTCGGCGCGGTGATGACCACGGAGATCAACTGCGGCCAGGTTCGCGGCCCCATCCAGATGACCTTCGCGCGCTCCGTCGATCCGGTCGTGACTTCGGAGCACTCGATCACCCGCATGGCGGTGACGAACGAAAAAGACCTGGAGAAGGAGCGCACCATGGGCCGCAAATTTACCGTGCCGTACGGTCTCTACCGCGCCCATGGCTTCGTCTCCGCTCACCTTGCGCGCCAAACCGGCTTCGATGAGGACGACCTCGAACTCTTTTTCAAGGCGCTGGAGCAGATGTTCGAGCACGACCGCTCGGCCGCGCGCGGTGAGATGGCGACGCGCGGGCTTTACGTCTTCAAGCATGAGTCGGAACTCGGCAACGCGCCGGCCCATGCCTTGTTCGACCGGCTGACGGTGGTGCGCAAAAGCGAAGAAGTCGCGCGCGACTTTGGTGACTACGTCGTCCTGTTCGACGGACAACCCGTCGCGGTGGGGCAGGTGTTCGATGTCGCGCGGGACGTTAAACTGACTCGGTGGTACTGAACATGACCGAAATTCACTTCATCGTCGAAGAGGCGCCCGAGGGCGGTTACACGGCCCGCGCCGTCGGCGCGGACATCTTCACCGAGGCCGACGACTTGCCCGGTCTGCATGCGCAAGTGCGCGATGCCGTGCGTTGCCATTTCGACGAAAGCGAAAAACCCAGCGTGATCCGCCTGCACA